>Ga0214919_10000646_pt1 | contig 59265 bp, 46 predicted proteins | sample LL1503_MetaG_FD_177994 | JGI IMG/M metagenome (GOLD analysis project Ga0214919, IMG submission 177994) | Freshwater microbial communities from Lake Lanier, Atlanta, Georgia, United States - LL-1503 | ecosystem: Environmental > Aquatic > Freshwater > Lake | place: USA: Georgia | collected... | reverse complement strand
CAATCGCGGATCGATGTTCCCCAAGAAGACATACTTCGCGGACCGGAACTGTGTAGGAATCTTCGGGCGGAAATGTGAGAACACGCCGAGGCGCGTCTCGAGCGTCTCCGCTGAGTTGAGATCATGCCGATAGCGACCGCGCCACCGGAACGATTCACCGTCCGCGTGCTCGAGCCCCGCCAGATCCACCCCGCGATCGGCGAGCGGCTGCAACAGCTCTGTGGGATAATCAGCGCCGACGATCCCGACGAGCTGCACCGGAGTCTGATGGCTCGCGCTGGCCGAGAAGTAGGTGGCAGACCCACCAATGACATCGTCCGCCTTACCGAACGGAGTCTCCACCGAGTCGAGGGCAACACTGCCCACTACGAGAACGCTCATAAAATCGGAACCATGTCCACGCGGGAGGTGACGGGGCGTTGCTGCATACCCCCAAAAGTGCAGCTACATGCGGTCCGGCGCTGTGATGCCGAGCACAGCCAACCCGTTCTTCAACACCTGACGAGCGGCCTTGCCCAGCGCGAGTCGCGCCTGCATGACCGGCTCGGGCTCGCCGAGTACATGGTGCTTGTGATACCACGTATGAACAAGGCGAGCAGTCTCGAGCAGATAGCTTGCCACTCGATGTGGCTCGGTCGATTCCGCCGCGCCCGCGAGTAGGCGTGGCCAGTCGAGCAGCGTCTTCACCAGTTCTCGCTCTTCGGGGCTATCAAGAACAGCCCAGTTCACGCCAGCACCGGTGACGGACTCCATCGCAATTTCGCCCACTCGGAAAATACCCGAAACGCGAGCGTGTGCCATCTGGATGTAATAGACCGGGTTGTCCTCGGACTGCGACCGCGCGAGGTCCACATCGAACACGAGCTGGGAGTCGCCCTTCCGCATGAGCAGGAAGTAGCGCACGGCGTCGCGTCCGACTTCGTCGATCAGATCACGAACGGTGACATAGCTGCCGGCGCGCTTGGAGATCTTCATCTCCTCGCCCCCCTTCATGACCGTCACCATCTGGTGCAGCACGTATCCCGGATATCCCTGCGGAATCCCGACGCCCAGTGCCTGCAGCCCGGCGCGCACGCGCGTCACGGTGCTGTGGTGGTCCGCACCCTGCACATTGATGGCGCGTGTGAAGCCGCGCCCCCACTTGTTCACGTGGTACGCGACATCGGGCACAAAGTACGTGTAGGTCCCGTCACGCTTGCGCATGACGCGGTCTTTGTCGTCGCCGTAATCCGTCGTGCGCAGCCAGAGCGCATCCCCTTCCTCAAACGTGGCACCGGCCTTCTGCAGTGCGCCGACCGTGCGCTCCACCTGGCCATCGCTGTACAGCGAGGACTCCAGGAAGTACACGTCGAACTGCACGCCGAACGCCTTGAGGTCGAGATCCTGCTCCTGGCGTAGCGCCTTCACCGCGTGAACGCGCACCGCTTCCAAGTCGTCGCCGCGCCTATCGTGCGGATGTTCGGCCGCGTACTGTTGCGCAATATCCACGATGTAGGCGCCGTGATACCCGCCCTCCGGAATCTCGAGCGCATCACCCGCGAGCTCACGCAACCGCGCCTGCGTCGAGAGCGCGAGATTCGCAATCTGTACACCGGCATCATTGTAGTAGAACTCGCGCGACACATTCCAGCCCGTGCGAGACAGCATGGTCGAGATCGCGTCACCCAACGCGGCCTGACGGCCATGGCCCACATGCAACGGACCGGTGGGATTCGCACTCACGAACTCCACGACCACGGGCTTCCCGGCCCCACCCTGCGTGTCGCCATACGCGTCGCCCTGGTCGAGCACACGCTGCAGCTGCGACGCGAGCGCGCCGGCATCAATGCGGAAGTTGATAAACCCGGGCCCAGCGATCTCGGCCTCGCTCACTCCAGCTGCCGCAAGATCCATCCCGGCAATCAGCTCACGCGCGATCTCCGCGGGCTTCTTGCCGAGCGCCTTGGTGAGCATCATCGCGAGATTCGTGGCCCAGTCGCCATGCGAGGGATCGCGCGGACGCTCCAGCACCGGCGCGACGCCCTCGGGCGCCCCGAGCGCACGCGCCGACCGCACAAGCTCGGCGCGCAACTGATCAACGCCGCTCATTCGCTGCTGCTCTTGGGTGCGGGAGTGGACGGCGCAGCCGTCGTGCTCGCTCGCGTGCTCGATGGTGCGCTCGTTGGTGCGCTCGCTGGTGCGCTCGTTGGTGCGCTCGACGACCCTGAGTCGCTCTTCGAGGAGCTGCTATCCGACGCACTCGCGTCGACCTTCGTCGCGGAGCCGGGCTTCGGACGCTGATCCTTCTTGCCGTCCTTGCCGTAGTCGGTGATGTAAAATCCGGACCCCTTGAACAGCAGGCCACCACCAGCAGAAATGCAACGCTCCGCCGTTTTTCCGCAGGTCGGACACGGAAGCTCGGCAACAGCGTTGCTGATTTTCATAACGAATTTTTCGAAATCGTGCCCGTCGGGGCAGCGGTATTCGTAAGTCGGCATATGCGGGCTAAGTAGATGCAGCCTTTGAATATAGCCGATTTTCCTCCCGAGTGGGAGGGCTCAGCGGCTCTCGCGCAGGGCGTCGTCGGCTCAGCTCGGCCGGTAACGCCCCCATACGGACTCTAGGGTATCGCTGATTTCGCCAACTGTCGCTCGGGCTCGGACGGCGTCAATCACCCGTGCCATAAGCCCGCCCTCAGCTGTTCCCGCCTTGGGCGCCGCAGCCTTGAGAGCCTCAAGCGCTGCCGTCACAGCCTTGGCGTCGCGCGCGGCACGCACGCCCCGCACGCGCGCCACCTGCTCCGTTTCGAGCTGTGAGAAGTTCGGCTTCGGAATGATCGGCGGCTCTTGGCCGTCCGCAAACTTGTTCACGCCGACAATGACGGTGTTCCCGTTCTCGATGCCGAGTTGGTACTCGTAGGCGCTGCGACCGATTTCATCCTGAAAGAACATCGCCTCGATCGCCTTGGCGCTGCCGCCCTTCGCCTCGACCTCGGCGAGCAACGCCAGGGTCCGTACCTCGAGCGCATTGGTGAGCGACTCCACGTAGTAGGAGCCCGCGAACGGATCGACCGTCGCCGCAACGCCGCTCTCGTAGGCGACAATTTGCTGGGTTCGGAGCGCGAGCGTCGCGGCCTCGGCGGTGGGAAGCGCGAGCGCTTCATCGTAGCCGTTGGTATGCAACGACTGTGTGCCGCCGAGCGTGGCAGCGAGCGTTTGCACGGCAACGCGCACCACGTTGTTCAGCGGTTGCTGCGCCGTGAGGGTCACGCCGCCGGTCTGGGTGTGAAAACGCAACTTGCAGCTTGCATCGTTGGCGCCGTAGCGCTCGCGCATGAGCCGCGCCCAAATGCGACGTGCGGCGCGGAACTTGGCGACCTCTTCGAACAAGTCGTTGTGACAGGCAAAGAAGAACGACAGTCGCGGCGCAAAGGTATCGATATTAAGGCCAGCCGCGATCGCCCCGTCGACATAGGCGAGCCCATTCGCAAAGGTGAAGGCGAGCTCCTGCACCGCCGTCGCCCCCGCCTCGCGGATGTGATAGCCACTGATCGAGATCGGATTCCAGTTCGGCACTTCCTCCGCGCAAAAGCGGAAGGTGTCGGCGATCAGCGCGAGCGACGGCTCCGGCGGATAGACGTACGTCCCGCGCGCGATGTATTCCTTGAGGATGTCGTTCTGGATGGTGCCGCTCAGCTGCTCGCGCGAGATGCCACGTTCCTCGGCTACGACGACGTACATCGCGAGCAAGGTGCTCGCGGTGGCGTTGATGGTCATTGAGGTCGAGACTTTGTCGAGCGGAATTCCGTCGAGCAGAATCGCCAGATCATCGACGGAATCGATGGCAACTCCTACCCGTCCCACTTCGCCGAGTGCGCGCGGGGAATCGGAATCGATTCCCATTTGGGTGGGAAGATCGAATGCTACGGAGAGGCCAGTCTGGCCCGCGGCCAGCAAGTGTTTGAACCTGGCGTTCGTGTCCTGCGCCGTGCCGAAGCCGGCATACTGGCGCATTGTCCAAAAGCGCCCCCGATACATCGTCGGCTGAACACCACGCGTGAAGGGGAACACGCCAGGGTCGGCAAGATCGTGGTCGTAGTTCACGACCGTATCGCCCGGACGGTACACGGGCGATACGGGAATGCCAGCGGGGGAAAGGCGCTCGTCAGCCATCCCGAAATCTACTATCTAGCGAGCATCTCCTGCGCGATAGCCACATCGGCGCGGCTCCCCACGAAAACTGGGGTCCGCTGGTGGAGCTCGGTGGGCTGGACGTCGAGAATGCGCTGCGTCCCGTCGGTGGCAGCTCCCCCGGCCTGCTCACAGATGAAGGCGAGCGGATTGCACTCGTACAAGAGCCGGAGTTTGCCGTTCGGGCTCTTGGTATTGGCGGGGTACGCAAACAAGCCGCCGCCAAGCAGGTTGCGGTGAAAATCTGAGACCATGGATCCCACATAGCGGACGTTCATCGAATCCCGCTTGCCATCGAGGCCGCGGTAGCGTCGCATCAGGGCACGAACCGGGTCCTCCCAGTGCTGCTCGTAGGAGTCATTCACTGAGAGATAACGGCCATGCTCCGGCGTCCTGATGTTGGGATGCGACAGCAAAAATTCACCGATCGACGGATCGAGGGTGAAGCCGTGCGCGCCCTGCCCTGTGGTGTACACCATCATGGTGCTCGAGCCGTAGATGACGTACCCCGCTGCGACCTGTCGATGTCCGGCCTGCAACATGTCGCGCGTGGTGCCTGGGCCCGGCTCGCCCTCTTTCTTGAGGACAGAAAAGATCGTCCCCACCGGCACATTCACGTCGATGTTCGACGAGCCGTCGAGCGGATCGAACAGCAATAAATATTTCCCGGTCTTGAATCCCTGCGGGATCGGAATGATGTCGGCTTCTTCCTCCGACGCCATGGCACAGAGGTGGCCACCATGGTCCATCGCCTTAATGATGGTGTCGTTGGCGAACACATCGAGCTTCTGCTGCACCTCGCCTTGGACGTTCTCAGTCCCAACAGCGCCGATGATATCGGCAAGCCCGGCGGAGCGCACTTTGTTTGCAATCATCTTCGCCGCAACGACGAGATCGTACAAGATGCTCGAGAGCTCACCCGAGGCCGCGGGATGCCGGCTCTCCTGGTCGATGATGAACCGGTCGATCGTGACGACCGATGTCGCAGTGTGACGAACCACGAGCGATTCCTCAGTGCGGGGGTGATTTCATCAGGTGGATCATTGGAATAGTGCCGACCTGCGTATGCCCGGGGCAAGGGAGGACCTCCGCACGGGGGTAAAAACGAAACGCGAAGGGCGAGAGGCCCCCCGGCCCCCCCATCCCTCCGCGCTCGTTTTCCTCTCACTTAAACGTCAATGCTTCCAAAATCGTTGACGGGCCTCGGGGTGGTATCATCCATCGCTGTCCGGAGGCTTCTGCCATCAACTGTACTCCGTCCGTTCGCAATACGATCACGCCCAGGTGATCGGTACGGAGCACAGTGGTGCCACGCGCTCGAAGCGCGGTCATCACGTCCGGCGACGGATGACCGTAACTGTTTGCGAATCCAACAGACACAAGCGCCACGCGGGGATTCACGCGCTCCATGAACGGAATCGTGGTACTGGTAGAACTCCCGTGATGCGCCACCTTCAGCACATCGGCCTCCAACGAGACGCCGCGCGAGAGGAGCCACTGTTCCTCAGCAGCTTCCGCGTCACCGGTCAACAGGACGCGCACCCGGCCAAACGTCACCATCACAATGGTGCTCGCGAGATTCGGATCGGTGAGTGATGCGGTCCACGCCGAGTCTGGCGCGAGCGTGAGCAACTCCACGCCATCGATCATTGTGCGCTCTCCGGGACGTGCCCGATGCCAGTGCGTGCCCTGTTGCGCCACCTCTTCCAATGCCGCGCGGTACGGTCCGCTGCTTCCGGCGAATGCCGCATCGAGCACGTGCGGGGGACGAAGCGCGCGCAAGACACTCGCTGCGCCTCCGACGTGGTCCGCATGCGGATGCGACAGGATGAGCCACTCAACATCGCCACCGAATCGTCGGAGATACGGAATCACGGTGGAGCGTCCCGCATCACCGCCTCGCCAGGCGCGGCCGGCATCCATCAGAATCCAGTGCCCATGCGGCGTACGCAGTGCGATGGCGTCCCCCTGCCCGACGTCAATCATGTGAATCTCCATCTCGCCGCTTCCCGTCGGGATGAGGGGCCACCACACGATCGCGGACACCGCGAGCGCGCCCGCGACGAGCGCACGTCCAGCATCGCGACTCGAGGCGGCTACTACGAGTGCAACCGCGGCGATCCCCGCAGCGACGGCGACCGCGAGTGACGGCGCGACGCTGACTGATCCAGATGGAACCGCTGCCCCGCTCCGCGCCACGAGATCCAGCGCTGCAATCATGGGGTGCGCCGCGGCCGCGACACTTTGCGCCGCGCCGACCCACCCGCAGAAGGCGAAAGCGAGCGAGAGAAAGAGGGTGGGCTGCATGACCGCTACCACTGGACCCGCCAACAGGTTGGTGATTGGCGCAATCAGGCTCACGCGCCCGAAGGCCCACGCCACAAGCGGCGCCGTGACGAGTGTCGCTACCACTGAAATCGTGAGGTCTCGCGCGAGGGTACGCCGCCATCCGCGCCAGCGGCGCGGGATACTACGCTTCGCCAGCTGACCGCCAGCAATCAGTGCGGCGAATCCAGCCACGCTGAGTTGCCAGCCGAGGTCCGTCGCCACGCGGGGATCCCCGAGCGGCGCTGCTGCCCCGAGCGCAAGCGCTGCCCAAGGGGACACAGGGCGCTGCAGGGCTCGCGTCACGACCGTGACGGCAAGCATTGCCGCACTGCGCACCGCAGGGGGTGGTGCCCCGATGATCGCTACGTAGAACGCAATCACGAGCATGGTCAGCGCAGGCGAGAGCCGTGGGCCCGCGCGCAGTGCCCCGAGGAGGAGGGCCACCGCTTCCGCGATGATTGCCACGTGTAGGCCGGAGATACTCAGAATATGAACGAGCCCTGCCGATGCAAACCGGTCGCGGAGGTCGAGTGGCAGCTCGTGGGTGTCCGCAATCAGGAGCGCGCGGACAATCGGCGCGTCCTCACCGAAGTCGCGGTCGATCATCGTTCCCGCACGCTCGCGTTGCGCACGGAGGGCGTCTCCGAGAGGCCCGTGGTTGGACCCACAGGGCTCGCGACTGCGTGCGCGAGCGAAGTCCGTGTCGCGCATCGCGGCACTCCGACAGCCGGCATCACGTTGGGCCGCCACGCGCGCGGACATCACGGAGGCTGCGGCAAGCAACAGGAACGCCGCCAACGGCACTGCATTCGAGCGCTGGGTCAGCAGTAATGCAACCGACGCCACGGCCGCGGCGAGTAGCAGCGGCGCCGCATCAACGTCCGCTGCACCGACCAGCAACCCTGTGACCCACACCACAACTGCCCATCCGATGAGCGGCATTCGTGAACGGTGCCCACCGGACAGAAAAACGGCGCATCAAATCGATGCGCCGAGTATCAAAACCACGCGCCGCGCCAACCGGCGGCCGCGGGGTGCCTATGCCATCGGGAGGGCTGCGCGCTCCGCCACCGGCGACCCGGTGAATGTCGAGCCCGTCGTGCCTGTCAGTTCGACATGAAGGTAGGTGCCGATCATCGACAGGTCGCCCGGAACAATCACGGTCTTGAAGTCACGCGACCGCGCCTGCAACAACCCATCACCCTTGCGCGCTTCCTTCTCGATCAGCACTTCGCGGCGCTCGCCTAGGCGGCGCATGTTTTTGTCGCGCGCGATGCTTCGGACGAGTTCTTTGAGACGCTCGAAGCGTTCGTCCACGACCGCCGCAGGAACGATCAACTCCGCAGGCAGGCGCTGCGCGGGTGTGCCGTCGCGCATCGAGAATTTGAACATGAACGCGTCATCGAAGCCAACTTCGCGAACCGCGGACAGTGTTTCTTCGAACTCGTCGTCGGTCTCACCCGGGAATCCGACGATGATGTCGGTCGTGATTGTAAGTCCCGGGATCGCCGCTCGAAGGCGATCGACGCAGGCGAGGTAGTCCTCGCGGCTGTATCGGCGGAGCATGCGCTTGAGCGTGCGGCTTGATCCGCTTTGCATTGGGAGATGGACATGCTCGCACACCGCCGGCACTTCCGCCATCGCGCGGATCACCGACTCCGAGAAATCGTTCGGGTGCGGACTCGTGTAGCGGACGCGACGAATCCCCGGCACAGCGCCGACCGCGCGGAGCAACGCACCGAAATCGGCAGTGCCATCATTGTAGGAATTTACGGTCTGACCGAGTAGCACCACCTCGGTGAGTCCCTGCGCCACGACTTCGTGCGTCTCGCGCACCACATCGGCGAGTTGCCGCGAGCGCTCTGACCCGCGCGTGTAGGGCACGATGCAGTAGGTGCAGCGATAATCGCAGCCGCGCTGGACGGGAATCCATGCCTTGACGCCGTCAAAGCGGCGGGCTTGGAAATCTTCGTAGTGCTCTTCGAGATCAAAGTCGGTGGCCGTAAACCGTTCCCCGTTCCGGGCGCCATCGATTAGCTGCGGCAGTGCGCGGTACGCATCCGGCCCGACCACGAGCGACACGCGGGAATCCGTTTCCAGCAACTTCGGCCCCAGTCGCTGCGCCATGCACCCGGTGACGCCGAGGATCGTGTCGCGTCCCATGAACCGGCGCAGTTCCCCGAGTCGGCCAATCACGCGCTGCTCCGCGTTCTCTCGAATCGCGCAGGTGTTCACAAGAATCACGTCCGCGCCCTCAGGGCCGTCCACGGCATCGTAGCCGCTCGCCGCAAGCTTTCCGAGCATCAGCTCGGAATCGCTCACGTTCATTTGGCAGCCGTAGGTCTCGATGTAAACGGAGGGCACGTGATGGGTCGGGGTCAGAGCGTGTTTAAAGCGTGTTTAAATCGTGTTGACAGCGCATTTAGAGCGTAATGACGCGGAGTCCGCTGGAATCAGCAACTACTCGCGCGGTGAACCGTGCGCCCCGCGGCGGCAGTGGCTCCGGGAGTGCTACTGTAAGATAGTCCTCGGTCAAGCCGTGACGAGACGGCCCAGGCCCGATCACCACCACGTCGGCGTTCCCGCCGACGCGTTTGGCCGCATAGGCGGCGGCTTTGTCCGCCACCACAGCGCGCAACTCGGCCGCACGCTCACGTGCCACGGGGCCAGGAACCGCACCACCTAATCGCTCGGCAGCAGTGCCGGGGCGCGCCGAGTAGGGGAAGACATGCAGCGCCGTGAACGGGAGCTCTCGCACAAGATCCACGGTCTGGGCATGGTCGGTGGCCGTCTCGCCCGGGAACCCTGTAATGACATCGCCACTCAGGGCGAAAATCGACCGGTCCGCAAGCAGCTGTTGAATCGCTGCGCGGTAGGTCGCTGCTGTGTACCAGTGCCGCCCCATGCGACGAAGCACCGCATCGGCGCCGCTCTGCAGCGGTGCGTGCAGGTGCGGGGCCACGCGAGTCCCGCCTTCGCGAAAATGCATCGCGAGCTCGGCATCGACTTCAGTGGCCTCAATCGACGTCAGTCGGAAACGTACGGTGGGGACGTGCGCGACCAGTGTCGTCACGAGCGCGCCGAGCGACGTCCCGAGGTCATGTCCGTAGGTCCCGATGTGCACGCCCGTGAGTACGATTTCCGGATGTGATTCAGCGAGGCGCATCGCCTCGATGACCAGTGCCTCTGGCGCGCGCGAGCGGTTTGCTCCGCGCGCGAGCGTCGTGGCGCAGAAGGTGCAGTGTTCGTCGCAGCCGTCCTGAATACGCAGGAGGGCGCGCGAGCCGTCCTGCTGTCCCATCGGCGTCAGCGCGGCGGTGCGGTCCAGCCCGAGCGCGTTCGCGACAGCCTCTAGGTCTGCGCCGGCCACCAGCGCACGCACGCCTGGGATCGTGCGCAGACGCCCATCGTCGCGTGCGGAGGCGCACCCCATCACGATAGCGGGCGTGGGCGCGCGACCGTCAGCGGTTGCTTCGTTCGCCGAGCGCCGCAACGCCTGCCGGAGATCCGCCTCTGCCTCCGCCGTCACCGCGCAAGAGTTCATGACAATCACGTCGGCGTCGCGCGCATGTTGTACGCACTCGCCGCCCGCAGCAAGCACCATCGCGCGAACCGCCTCAGTGTCATACTGATTCGCGCGGCACCCGAAGGTACGCAGGTACGCCTTCACAGCGCGTTCACAGCGCGTTCACAGCGCGTTCACAGCGGGCTTCGCTCCCCGAGCGCCAACCACGGGCTCGAGCGGCAGCTGCACAAAGAAGGTGCTTCCCTCCCCCTCGGCACTCTTGACCCAAATACGGCCACCGTGCGCTTCGACCGCGAGGCGGCAGAAGGTCAGGCCGAGCCCGGAACTCCGCACGCGGGGCGCATTCGGTGACCGCACCCGCTCGAACTTCCTGAAAATCAGGTCCTGATATTCCTCGGGAATCCCAGGGCCGTTGTCGCTGACCGTAATCAGGATGCCGTTAGCGTCTGGCCGCGCCTTGAGCGCGATCACCACCGGGCCCGCTGAATGCGTGATCGCATTTTGAACCAAATTCGAGAAGACGCGCTTGATCAGCATCTTATCCGCCCTGATGACCGGTGCGTCATCGGCGACATCGGTGGTGGCGGTTGCCCCCTCCTGCCGGAATCGGAGCCCCCAGTCGTACACGATCTCGGCGAGCAGCGCCGCCGGAGCAATGGGCTCGGGATTCAAGCTGATCGACTGCTCCTCGATCTTCGCCACCTCGAGGAGATCCTCGATGAGTGTCAACAGATCCTCGGCCTTGGCCTCGGCGTCGGAGAGCGCGCGGCCTTGGCGCTCATTCATCTCACCAAAATCGCCGTCTCGCATCATCTCAAGCGTCGCCAGCACGGACGTCAAGGGTGTCTTGAGGTCGTGCACAATCATCTTCATGAGATCGTCGCGCACGCGCGTGAGCTCGCGGAGGCGCTTGAGACTTTCCTCGAGTGCGTCCGTCGCCCCTTTGAGTTTGAGCAGCGAACGCACGCGCGCGTTCAACACCAACCGATGGTGCGGCTTCGTGAGAAAGTCGTCGGCGCCTGCCTCAATCGCCTTGACTCGATCCGCGGTGTCGTTCGTGGCCGTGACAAAGATGATCGGGATTCGCGCGGTGCGCGGATCTTTCTTGAGCCTGCGGCAGACTTCATAGCCGGCGTCACGATCAGGCACGCCCAGGTCGAGCGCCGGCATCGATACGTCGAGAATGACGAGATCGGGGCGGTGTTCGAAGCAGGATGCGATGGCGCTCGGCCCGTCGCTGGCAACGACCGCCCGGAAACCGAGTGTCGCCAGCTGATCGACGAGGAGTTCGACGTTCGCGTCCACGTCATCGGCGACAAGAATCAGCGGCGCGGAGCCGGCGTCCCTGCTGGTGGCGGCCATGGTCGCGGCGGTCGCTCTGCTCAGGGTACCGTGGGTCGGCTTAGGGCCGGATGGCCAGCCCGACACTCACGGTCGTGGCCTTCTCGCTCAGGCCAATGGCCGTGCGCGTCGCGAACAGCGCGCCCAGATCGATAGCGAACCGCCCCTGCGCGAACGCCAGCCCAACACCACCAGAGAGCCCAGTTTCCTTGACGGCGTCGGCCGTCGGTGAGAACGGAAGGGTGCGGCTCAGCGCGCCAACACGGAAGGCACTCGGCAGTCCATTGAGCTTGGGTCCCGCGACTTCAAGCCCGGCGCTCAGAGTCGTCACGTCGTGCAGATTCACGGCAGCGCTGCCAAGTCCTTTGAGCGCGCTCCATCGCTCGGTATCGTACCGGACCACAATCGCCGAGCCCGCGAACCCCTCATACGCGACGGAAAGACCAACGCGTAACGGCACTCGCCCTTGGCCGATGACGGTGGTGTCCCCGGATCGCACCTGAATGGGGCCGCCAAGGCGAATCGATCCCGCAACGTTGAGATGTTCGATCGGCGTGCCCGTGACGCCGAGCGAGAGCGCTTGACCGAAGTAGTTGATCGTACTGGCGTTCGTGTAGCTGCCAATCTTGAGTGAATCGGCAAAATCGCGCGCCAACAGCACCTTGTTATCGCCGGGCAGCATGTGCAAGCCCAGTCCGACAGAAAGCTTGGGGTTGATGGACCACGCGACCGCGAGACGCACGTCGTTGATGCCGCCCGTGCTTTGCGCGGTGGCGTGAGACGGCGTCCGCACGCCGGCCAAGAGCAGCGTGTCGTCGTACGCGTTTGTCCACGACCGATCGAGATAGCTCGCGAACGAGAACCCAACCGTAAAGTCCTCGAACCGTCCCGTCACACCAAAGAGCGGGAAGCGCGCCGTCGTATTGGTAAAGTTTCCTTTTCCGGCATCGATTGCGCGGAACTCGGGCGAGTACTGCACCCAGGCCCCAGAGCGAACGCCGATACCGAGTGAGGCGGGATTGATCGGACTCTGCAAATCAAATTCGCCAACGGCGCCGCCGAGTGACAGCGCGCGCGTGCTCAGTTCACCGAGTGGGTACCCGAAGCCCTGCGTGCTTAGTGCACCCTGCGCCTCGACCGACGTCACGCACAGGACGCCAGCGGCCGCGACTGCGACAATGCGACGGATGGACATCACGGCACTCCATAGGTGGACTTTGGCACGTACGTGAGGCGCAGCGAGGGGCGCGTCGCGAGCGGACCACTGGTCGAGAAAAAGCGAACTTCCATGGGCGACAAGAACTCGTCACGGGCCTTTAGAATCAAGGCGCGTGGTGGCTGATTCACCAAGGCGCTCTGCCCGCCCCATGCGCGAACCAACGTGTACATCTCGAGGGTCTTGAGTCCCGTGTCGGCTGGCGACACGATGAGGGAGTCGAGCACGAGTAATCCGGCTACCGAGATGATGTCCGACGCGCGGAACAAATCCGTGACCGTCGGCCCAGCGAGCCCGACGTGGGCGTGGACGACGATGGAATCCCGCAGGCTTCCGAGCTTCACCGGCCGTTGCGTCAGCCGGAGTGTGGCCCGGATGACGGTGGCGGAATCACTGATATACCGCGGAATATTGAAGCGCAGATACGCACGGCGCCCAGGCGTCCCGCCGACCGCGAACGTGCCGGTCGTCGGCGCGATGTTGTACTTCGCGACCAAGGTGTAGTCCTGCAGGTCGCGCTTCACTTCGGCAGGATCGATCGGCACGGACGAGATCGGGCTGACGACCAGCGCCTTGACCAAGGTGTCCTTGGACGGCTTGTAGCTCACCGTGGCCGGGTAACCCGTTTCCACCGAGCCTGCGCGGAGCCACACCGAGCCGGTGCCGGAAATCTTGATGCCGACGCGGAGATGCTTGCCGTTCTTGATCTTGTCGAGCACGGCGGAATCGGCGAGCGGGATGTAGGTCGTGTCGGTGAACGCTGAGCTGTCGACGGTCTTTCCGCCAATCCGTCGGCTCGCGACAAAGTTCGCGAGGACCGCCGCCGAGTTGGTGTCGGAGGGCTCATCGACATCGTAGATGTCAAAGGTGACCTTGGACGACAAGCGACGTCCCAGGGTGGAGAACACCAACTTGAGCTTGCTCGAATCCACCTGCGTGACCAGTCGCGTCGTGTCGTTCGGGGGGGCGAACGCGGTCAGCAGCGAATCGAAGCGCACAATGCCACGCGTCTCGATCGTGTCGCCGCGCGACGCCAGCAGAAGTCCCGTTTCCGTGCCCCGCTGTGGGTAGCCCACGTACGTCGAGTCAAAGACCAGCGCTGGCGTAATGACGGTGTCGCGCACCGTGATCGATTGCCCCGCGCACAGCACGGGACATCCCTTGCCGGTGTCAATGTTTTCAGCGCACGCGCCGACGACGCCGACGAGGAGGATGAGGAGCAGCGCCGACCATCCACGCCGTTGGCGCGGAAGGGGGGCGGAGGTCCGCAGCGGAGCGGCCACTGAGGCCGACGTCGCGGCTGATTTCATAGGTGGGGCAAGGACTGAGGCGTGAACGGAGACGGCAAAAGATCGGACAGCGACCAAATCGTCTCCGCACCCGCGGTGGTCACGCTGATAATCTCGAGCTGCGAGGAAAACTCCACCAACACCTGGCGGCAGATGCCGCACGGCGGGGTGGGACGTTCGGCATCGGTGACAATGACGACATGCGAAAATGTACGGTAGCCCGCGGCCACTGCCGCCGCGATTGCTCCTCGTTCGGCACAGATTCCGGCCGGATACGAGGAGTTCTCGACATTACACCCGGGGAAAATCGTGCCGTCGGTCGCGCGCAACGCGGCCCCGACGCGGAAATGCGAATACGGCGCGTACGCGTGCTCGCGCGCAGTAACGGCGGCCTGACGCAGCAGCTGCAACTGCCCTGCGTCGCTCACGATCCCACCGCCATAGCTCCCAAGAAGGAACTGCCTTTTCCGCGGAACTGGAGGCCAAACCACTCGGCCACGGTCGCCCCGACATCCGAGAATGTGTGACGGTCCCCGAGTGCCACGGCACGCACGCGCGCACCGGCGGCCAGCACGGGGACATTCTCCCGGGCATGGTCGGACGAAGGCGTGGTTGGATCGTTCCCGTGGTCGGCGGTAATCAGCAGCAAATCATCCTCGTGAAGGGCGGACACCAGCGCGGGCAGCGCCGCGTCAAATGCCTGCAATGCTGTATAGAACCCCGAAACATCGTTTCGGTGCCCGTATAGCTGGTCGAAATCTACTAGGTTGGCGAACAGGAACCCACTTCCCGAGGCAATCCAGTCCGCAATTCTGGCGATTCCCTCTGGATTCCCTGTGGTATGCCCGCCTTCGAGCCCTCGCCGGGCAAAAAGATCGTCGACCTTGCCGACCCCTGTCCGGGGGATCCCCGCCGCTGCCAGTGCGTCCAGCAAGGTCTCACCGACCGGGTCAATCGAGTAGTCGCGCCGGTTCGTCGTACGCTGCCAGTGCCCGCTGGTCCCTGCGAAAGGGCGGGCGATGACCCGCGAGCAGTTGTGCGGTGCGACCAGCATAGCCCGCGCCGTCTCGCAGGCCGTATACAACTCGTCGAGCGGGACCACCGATTCGTGGGCTGCAATCTGGAAGACCGAGTCGGCCGACGTGTACACAATCCACGCACCGGTGCGCGCGTGCTCGTCGCCCCAGCGATCGAGCATCGCCGTGCCGCTTCCCACTTCGTTGGCAATCACCTCGCGTCCGGTGCGCGCGGCAAACTCCGCGATCACTTCAGCGGGAAAGCCGTGGGGATAGGTTGGGAACGGCTCTGCCAAATGCAGCCCCGCAAGCTCCCAGTGCCCCGTGGTGCTGTCCTTGCCCTTGGACCGCGGCTGCAGCGCGCCGTAGGCCATCGTGGGGGCAGCCACCGCCCGCATGCCGTGTAAAGGTCGAACCAGGCCAAGGCCGGCCGCTTCGAGGGTTGGGAGGTGGAGTCCGCCAACCGCACGCGCAATGTTGCCGAGGGTGTCGCTCCCGAGGTCACCATAGGCTGCGGCATCATGCGCCGCGCCGATGCCAACACCGTCGAGCACGATGATCGCCGCGCGACGCACCCTCGGTCCGCTCCGCACGCTGATCTCAGCCATAGATCCTCGGCAGTCGCTGGCGTAGCCCGGTCAGTAGCTCGTACGGACTCAATCCGCACGCCGCACCGACCTGTTCGGCCGATATTTGTTGGTCGCCCGCACGCCCCATCACGGTCACGATGTCGCCAACGGCGCAGGCCACGTCGGTAACATCGAGCATCGTCATATCCATGGTGACATTCCCCGCGACCGCCACCTCGCAGCCGTTCAACAGCACGCGCCCCACATTGCTCAGCGATCGACGATAGCCGTCGGCGTAGCCCAGCGGGATGGTTGCAATCGTGGATTCGCGCGTCGCACACCACGTCGCGCCATAACTCACGGACTCCCCTTCCCGCACGGTTCGCAGCTCCACCACGCGTGCGCGGACGTGGGCGACGGGATCTGGCTGCAGTGCGGCCCCAGACCCCACGCCGTAGAGAAACACACCTGGGCGCACAATGTCCCACGCGCACCGCGACCGGCGCACGATCGCGGCGCTGTTGTCGGCATGCAGGAGTGATGGGCGCGTGGGGAGAGCGGCGACCGCATCGCGAAACCGCTGCTCCTGCAGTTCCATCGAGCCGTCGTCGCGCTCGGACGAATGGAAATGCGTGAAGGCGCCAACTGGTGGCGCGGCGCGGAGCAGATCCCCAAGTTCGCCGACCTTTTCCCAGCGCGCACCGGCGCGATTCATCCCGGTATCGATTGCCAGATGCCAGTCGCCGCCCCCCTGCTCGCGCCACGAGGAGATCGCGGCAGCGCTGCCGAGGGTCGGCGTGAGTCCCGCCGCGCGAGCCCCCAGCAGGTCAGCGGGGGTGAGCGGCGAAAAGACCAGCACCGGGCGCACGATCCCCAGCGCGCGAAGCTCTTCGCCCTCGCGCACTGTGGCGACGCCAAACCCGGCCAGATCCAGCGGCTCCAGGGCACGCGCCGCGTGAGCCGCGCCCAAACCGTAGGCATCGGCCTTGATCATGGGGAGCAGTGGCACCCCGGCGTGGCGGGCCAGCGTCTCCCCATTGCGACGCAGCGCGCCAAGATCGACATCGACCCAAGCGCGCAAGCGAGAGGACTCTATAGATTGCACGGTGTTCTCCAGAACTCGGAAGCTAGGGAGCGCTCGATGGCCATGCAAGACGACCAGCCCAAGAAATCGCTCGACGATGCCCTCGCCATCATGCGTGATTTACGCACGCGTGACGCATGGGATCGGGCCCAAACCCACGACTCGCTCCGCCCGTATCTGAGCGAGGAAGCCCACGAACTCGACGACGCCATCCGCGCCGGCAACGACGCCGAGTTGCGGAGCGAGCTCGGCGACGTGCTCCTCCAGGTCCTCTTTCACGCGATTATCGCCGAAGAGCGCGGGGCGTTCGATATCCACGACGTGGCGGGATCGCTCGTGCACAAGATGGTCATTCGGCATCCATGGCTGTACGGCGACTCGCCGGAGCGGGAGCCCTGGGAGCAGATGAAGTCCAAAACGCGGAAGTCGCTCGCGGAGGGGCTCCCGGCGGGGCTCCCGTCCCTGCACCGCGCGCATCGGCTGCAGGAACGGGCTGCCGGCGTGGGCTTCGATTGGCCGGACGTGCGCGGCCCGATCGACAAAGTGCGCGAGGAGTTGATGGAAGTCGAAGAAGTGATCGCCGAGCATGGGTCGCAGTTCGACACGCATGGCGTGCCGAGTGGTGATCCCCGCCACGAGCAGCTCGAAGGGGAGCTGGGCGACCTGCTGTTTGCCGTGGTGAATCTCTGCCGTAAGGCAGGGACGCATCCCGCGCTCGCGCTCGACAAGGCGAACACGAAGTTCCAGCGGCGTTTTGAAGCGGTGGAACGGATCGCGCGTGCACGCGGCGTTGACGTGAAGACCGCCGGCCTCGAAGTACTCGATACGATTTGGGACGAGGTCAAGGCCGAGGAGAAGTAGGTCGAGCGGCTGCGCGTTATGGGCGCAACCGATGCATCATGCGCGGGAACGGGATGCACTCGCGGATGTGCTGAACTCCACAGATCCACGCGACCGTGCGCTCAAGGCCGAGACCAAAGCCGGAGTGCGGGAAGGTGCCGTACTTGCGCAGGGCCAAATACCAATCGTACGCGTCTTCGGGGAGTTTTTCCTCGCGGATGCGCTGTAGGATCTTGTCGTAATCGTCCTCGCGCTGCGAACCGCCGATAATCTCGCCGTAGCCTTCCGGGGCGAGGCAATCATCGCAGAGCACGGTACGCGGATCGTCCGGGTTCTCCTTCATGTAGAAGGCTTTCGCCTCCTTGGGGTAGTTCATGATGAAGATTGGGCGGTCGTAGTCTTCCACCAGCAACGCTTCGTCTTCGGCGCCGAGGTCGTCGCCCCACTGGACGCTGCTTCCCTTCTTCTGGAGCGTGGCGACCGCGTCGGTGTAGTCGATGCGCGGGAACGGCGCGCTGATGTGTTCGAGTTTGCTGATGTCGCGCTCAAGCTCTTTGAGCTCATCCTTTCGACGTTCGACGACGCGCTGCACCAAGAAGGAGACGAAGTCCTCCTGCAGCCGCATGTTGTCGTGCGTGTCGGCGAAGGCCACCTCGGGTTCGATCATCCAGAACTCGGTGAGGTGGCGGCGCGTCTTGCTCTTTTCGGCGCGAAAGGTCGGGCCGAAGGTGTAGATCTTGCCGAACGCGGCCGCGGCCGCTTCGCCGTAGAGCTGCCCCGTCTGCGCGAGATAGGCGTTCCCTTCCTCGAAATACTCGGTGGAGAAGAGCCCGCTGCGTTCGCCGATGGCCGCGGTGAGAATCGGGGTATCAACGCGCAGGAAGCCGCGCTGGTAGAAGAAATCGTGGATCGCCATCTCGATTTCGTTCCGGATGCGCATGATTGCCACCTGACGGGGCGTGCGCAGCCAGAAGTGCCGGTTATCGAGAAGGAAATCGACCCCGTGCTCCTTGGGCTGAATCGGGTAGTCGAGTGGGCTCGACCCGATGATCTCGACGTTCGTGAGTCCGAGCTCGTATCCTCCCGGCGCCCGCGCGTCAGCCTTCACCTCACCAGTCACGGCGAGGCAGGTCTCCTGTGTGAGTTCGGCGAATCGCTCCCACACATCAGGCGGCACCTGGTTCTTTACCAGGACCGTCTGGAGGATTCCCGTACCGTCGCGCAGGACGATGAACGCGACCTTGCCTGAGGAGCGCAGGTGCGTCACCCATCCGCGGACAGTGACCGATGCGCCTGCGTGGGCGCCGAGTTCGTTGATGCGAGCCGAGTCGGACATTACTTCCCCTTGTAGCTGACCTTGTAGATGAGGCCGCCGACATCATCGGCGATGTAGAGCGAGCCATCGGTGCCCTGCGCGAGTCCCGTGGGGCGATGCAACTTGCCGTCCTTGCCCGGGCCGCCGTTGTTGCTGAAGTCGATCGCGAAATCCTCGTGCTTCGTTCCCTTATCGTTCGTCAGCGGGAGGAAGACGACGCGGAATCCCTGCTGCGGGAGCGGGGCGCGGTTCCAGGATCCGTGGAAAGCGATAAAGGCTCCGTTCTTATAAGCGGCGGGGAAGACGCTTCCCGTGTAGAACATCATGTCGTTCGGCGCCCAGTGCGCGGGAAATACATACGCTGGCTGCGACTTGCCACCGCAACGCGTGGACTCCTTTCCATCGCCGCCGTACTCGGGCGCGCTCACGTACTTCTTTTCCTCGGTCGAGTAGTAGCAGTATGGCCAGGCGAAGTCCGCCCCCTTCACGATGTGGTTGACCTGTTCGCCCGGATTCTCAGATCCGTACTCGTTGGTTCGGGTCCACTGCCCCACTGGCGGTGCCTGCAAGCCGTCGCGTCCGTGCATGGTGGCCCAGAGCGACTTGTCGGCGGGGTTTACCGTGAGCGAGACCGAGTTGCGCATGCCGGTCGCGTAGCGAACGCCGTCGGTGATCTTCTGCCCGACCTTGTCGGCGTCGTAGCTCCACACGCCCGCACGGGTCTCAAGCTCAACGCAGGGATCGATCCCCTTCACCTGCGGCCTTCGATCGTTCTCCTGACAGGAGTTCGTCCCTGAGCCGATGTTCAGATAGAGCGTCGAACCGATGATGACGAAGTTATTAGCCGTGTGACCACCGGCGTACAGCCCGTCGATCACGATCTCCGTCGGGCCGACTACCGTGTCTCCGACGGTGTACTTCTCGCGCACAATCGTGCGCGCGTTCGAGTGGTAGATGTAGCCGTTGGCGAGCGCGATCCCCGAGCCGCTCCCGGTCGCGAGTTTTTTGATCACCTCCGCCTTCCCATCCTTGTTGGCATCGCGCAGCAGGTACAGTCCGGAACCGACCATCCCGCCGCCGGACTCCGCATTTGCACGCACGCTGTTGCCGATCAGCAGAACGTCGCCGTTGGAGGCGACGACCATGTGCCGTGGGGCAACGACGGACGACGCGAAGATCGTCGCACAAAACCCGGCTGGCAGCGTCAGGTTCGCGTTGTCAGCATCACACGGCACGGCGCGCGCCACTGATGGCGCGGGCGCTGTCTGCGCCGCATCAGCGGGGCGCGCGAAGTTACTGGAGACAACGGCCGCGAGGGCGGCGGACACGCCGGCGAGAACGAGCACTTTGCGCATATAATGAGACCACTGGCTAAGGGAGCATCGAGTGGGAACATCTGGAATCTAAGCGGTTCCCGAGAGGGGCGAAGCCCGTACTCGGGCTTAGCCGACCCGGAAGAGTTCCAGCGCCTTCGAATAGCTCTTCTTGAGCACCGTATTCAGCGCCTTGTGCTCGGGCTTCGAGAGGTCAGGATCCTTCGCCAGGAGCTGCTCGGCGCCGGTGCGCGCGAACGCTCCGAGTTCCACGTCACGAAGCGGGTCCGCAATCCGGAACATGGCCTCGCCATGCTGCCGTTCCCCGAACAAATCCCCCATCCCGCGAATGCGGAGATCCTCGCGCGCAATCTCGAACCCGTCGTCGGTCCCCACAAAAATATCGAGCCGTTCCGCGGCGTCCGGGCTCACGTCTCCTAGCAAGATGCAGAACGACTCCGCGGCCCCGCGCCCGACTCGGCCGCGCAGCTGATGCAACTGCGACAGCCCGAACCGCTCAGGGTGCTCAATAAGCATGACCGTCGCATTCGCCACGTCGATCCCCACCTCAATCACAGTTGTCGAGACCAGGATGTCGATCTCCCCGTCGCGGAAGGCGCGCATAGTGGCGTCCTTTTCCTCAGAGGGCTGCCGTCCATGCAACAGCGCGAGTCGCCGATGGGCGAAGTGCCCCGTGCGAAGCTCTTCAAAGGCCTGCGTGGCGGCGCGAAGCTCGACCTTCTCGCTCTCGTCGATGAGCGGCAGCACGAGATAGGCTTGCCGCCCCTGCACGACCTGCGCCTCAACAAACTGCAGCACCTTCTCCCGGGATTTCTCCGCGCGACGCGCCGTGGTTACGGGCTGACGCCCGGGTGGGCGTTCGTCGAGGATACTCACATCGAGGTCGCCGTACAACGTGAGCGCGAGCGACCGCGGAATCGGCGTCGCCGACATCAACAGCGTATCGGGGCGCGCGCCTTTCTTGCCGAGTGCGTTGCGCTGTTCGACGCCGAAACGATGCTGTTCGTCTACCACCGCCAACCCGAGTTTCGCGAACTCGGTGGAGTCCTGCACGAGCGCATGTGTCCCGACGACAAGCACCGGCTCTGCGCTCGCGAGCCGACTCGCCGCCGCACGACGCGCTTTGGCGCCGAGCGAACCGGTAATGAGCACCGGCAGGATTCCCAGCGGCGCAAGCAACTTCTCAAAGGTGCGCGCGTGCTGTTCAGCAAGGAGCTCCGTAGGTGCCATCACCCCGACTTGACATCCATTCTCGATCGCGAGCATCGCGGCGAACAAGGCCACGACGGTCTTTCCGCTTCCCACATCGCCCTGCAACAAGCGGTGCATCCGGCGGTCACTGCACATATCCGCAACAATCTCACGCACCGCGCGCACCTGCGCGCCCGTGAGCTCGAACGGAAGCACCTGCTTGAGCTTCGATGTAAGTTCGCGGCGATTCGTCATTGCCGTGCCGCGTCGCTGCTCGCGCGCGAGCGATTTGGCGCGCGCCTGCAGAATATGCACCGCGAGCAACTCCTCGAACGCGAGCCGCGCACGCCCACGCTCGGCCTCCGCAATCGACGTGGGTCGATGCACCATGCGGAGCGCCTCGGGGAGCGACGGCACCCCCGCGAGTTGTAACAACCAGTCGGGGAGATGCTCCACGTAGAGCGGCAGATACTCGTCGAGATGTTTGTCGATGAGTTGCCGGATAATCTTGAACGAGAGTCCCTCAGTCGCGGGATACACCGAAAGCACACGCCCACCGGCCGTCCCCGACTCATCGGTCCCGAGGTTCACGAACTCGCGCGGCACCAACTGCCGCCCGTGGAAGAATCGCACCGGGCCCGTCAGTAGCAGCATGTCCCCTTTCTTGATCGTGCGGTCGAGAAACGGTTGGCCCGGCCACGAGGCCTCAATTAGTCCGCTCGCGTCCTGCACCACCGCCTGAAACACACGCAATCCTTTGCGGGTCGGCAACACGCCTTTCGACACGACGGTGCCAATGATCGTCGCGTCATCGCCGATACGCAGCTTGGCGATCGGCGCCACCGTGCTCGCATCCTCGTAGCGATGCGGGACGTGCAAAAACAGTTCTCGGGCGGTGAAGATACCAAGCTTGCGCAGTGCATCGGCTCGCGCCGGCCCTACCCCCGTCAGATAGGTCACGTTGGTGTCGAGCGATTTCTGCGCGACGCGCGCCACCTGTTGCCGTCTCACTCCTGGAGCAACTCCTCGGCGAACCGATCAGGATCGAAAGCCGCAAGATCACCGATGCTCTCTCCAGTCCCCACGAACTTGATCGGCACATCGAGGGCCTCGTGCACCGCCAGCACCACCCCGCCCTTGGCCGTGCCATCAAGCTTGGTGACCACAATTCCGGACAGCGGAACGGACGCGCTGAACACTTTGGCCTGCACCACGGCGTTCTGGCCGATTGTTCCGTCGAGCACGAGCAGCGATTCGTGCGGCGCCCCCGGCAAACGCTTGGCAATGACGCGCGCGACCTTGCGGAGCTCTTCCATGAGGCCGTCACTCGTGTGCAAGCGCCCCGCGGTATCAATCAGCAGCACGTCGCATCCACGGGTGATGCCGGCCTCGATCGCGTTATAGGCCACCGAGGCCGGATCGCCGCCGGGAGAACCCGCGACAAATTCCGCCCCCGTGCGCTCCGCCCACACGCGCAACTGATCGATGGCGCCCGCGCGGAACGTGTCGCCCGCCGCCACAAGCACTTTCTGCCCGTCCTGCTGCAACTTCGCGGCGAGCTTTCCGATGAACGTGGTCTTGCCGGCGCCGTTTACGCCAAGCACGAGAATGACCGTGGGACCATCGGTCGCGAAGACGAGCGCGGGATCACTCCGTCCTGCGCGCAACGCCGCGCTCACACCAACACGGAGCGCATTCGCGAAATCGTCACTCGATTTCACCTCGCCTTTCGCTGCGCGGCGCTCGATCTCCGCCACGAGTCGCAAGGTCACGGGGACGCCGAAGTCCGCCTCGAGCAGCAAGGTCTCCAGCTGCTCCAGTGATCCCGCATCGACGCCGCCACGCGAGAGCACCGCGACGTCGGTCAGCGCAACGTCCTTGATGCGCTGCCAGAGCGAGCGCTTCGGCGCGAGCCCGGAGGAGGACGACCGACCAAAAATTGCCATAAGGGAATCTGGTGCCGCGTCGCGCCCTAGCGAAGCCCGACTTTCCGCCGCAGCACCCATTCGCCGCAGAGCGCGCCGAGCAAAAGTGCATACAGCCACCACGCCATGCGTGCTCGTGGTGCCCGATCCGACGGCGCGCCGCCACCAATGGCACCGGACACAACACTCGGCTTGCGTGGAAGCCACTCCGCTGAGGCATTGACGACGAGCAGTCCGTCCCCAGAGCCGCTGTGCAGGTCGTACACGCCGGGGGCCAGCGGGGTTGTTTCGGCGATTCCTGTCGCGCCGGCGAACTGCAGCGTGAGCGTGTCCGCGTTCGGATTGGCGTTTCCAGGGGCTACGCTTCTCGGCCGCAGGATCACGGTCGCGCTGGTGTCGCGCGGGCTGCCGCGACGCCACCGGACCGGCTCGCCAGCACGCACCCACGGGGTCGCTGGACGCGCCGCACGGCTGTCGGTGGCATCCCCCGTCATCCAATCGAAGACGGAGCCCCAAACGGCCGTGAATGCCTCGGCACTGCGGCCGCCACGCAGCCGCCACCGGTACATCCCCGATGCGTGGATCACCGCAACGCGGCGTGGCGAGGACACGCCGGAGATCATTGGACGCTCGTCGAACCGGCGCGCGCGACGCACGGTGACCGCCGTCCATTCAGCGTCCTTCGATGGGTCACCGACCTCAACCGGGGGCAGCGAATCCCACGGGAGCGTGCCGAGCGCGGCCGCGAGTGGGGATGGCGGGGCCGCCATTGCGTAGTACTCCTCACTGCGGCCGCTGGGCGCCATGAGGGCAAGCGACCCACGGGTCAGGGCCCGAGGGGGCCCGAAAATCGCGGTATCGCCATGCAGGAATGCCAGAGGTGCTTCGGCGAGAGCCCGGCGGACGTCAGTCTCGGCGACGGACGCCAAACTTCCTTCGACGCGCCACTGACCAGGCGCCACACGCAGATAGCCGCGCGTCGGTACCGCCAACGTTCCGCGCAGCACCGCGAGCGCCTCGCGCGCATCAACGTCGGGTGCGGTAGAAATAAAGACCGCGGATGCCCCGCGCGCGACCTCGAGCGATGCCGTGAGAGTGTCATTGCGAGCGATTGCGTCCCCCGCACTCGTCACGACCGCGCGCAGGAGGCGGAAGCCAGGGTCACCGCCGATCGCCGTGCGGACTTTGACTTCGCGTTCCGCGTACGGCACGAGCGAATCTATGGCCGCTCCGCCGATCGAGACGCCGGCAAGGGTGAGCTCGACTCGCCCCGCGGCGGCCCCTGCCGCGCCGCCGCTGACCACCACTGAGAACTCTGCAGTATCACCCGCGACCACGGCCGCAGGACCATCAATCGAGACCAGCGCCGCGTCCCTGACGCCTGTTCCGTCTAGAGCAATGACCTTGGACCCCGCAGGCAGCTCGGCGAGTCGCGCCGCGTCGTCAATGCGCCCGTCCGTGACGAGCACGACCGGACGGCCCGCGCCGAGCACCCGTTCCACGAGCGGCGCAACACGAGAGGCTCCGTCGGTCGGGGTTGCCGGGGCTGCGCCGACGCGGAGCGAATCGCCCAAGAGCAGCAATGTGTCGCCTCCTGCGCCTGCTGCTGCGGCACGGGCGTTGGTCCAGAGCGCGGCATTCCCAGCCACCTGCCAGCTCGCGGAGGCATCGAGCGCCACATAATGTCCGACGGACGACGCCGGACCGATGGGGGCATCGAAGAGCAGTGCGAAGCCAATCGTGAACACCGATGCGCGCAACGCGAGCGGGATTGGGGCCTTCGCCCGAACACCGAACCGATACTGTGCCACCGCCGCCGCGGACCCCGCCAGCGCGGCGAGTAACCAAAGCATCATCGTACTACGCGCACGTCACGGGCATTTCACCGCCGGTGCGTTGCGGGACTTAGCAAACTGCTGTTCGGCGGCACAGGCTGTCTTGAGCGTGAGGAGTCCTTCGCGCGCCTCTCGAATGAGGTCTGGGAGCAGCGCCGACGGGGAGGCCTGCGTCCAACCGCTTGAGAGCTCCGCCACAGCATCGGTAATGAGCTCGGCGGCATCGAGGAAGAGTCCTTTCCTGCTACTGAGCGTTGCGAGTTCGAGCTTTTCGTGTACGCTCTTCTCAATGGTCGCGCGCTGTGACACCCCCGCAGCACGCTGGGCTGCCAACCGCTCCTCGGCTTCACGCAGTCGACGAATCCGCTCCAGGAGGGGAATCGTCTCGAGCGTGGTATCGAACGGAAGGGCGGGTGCAGGACAGGACCAGAGCTTGGTCGTGGTCGCGCCGTCGCCGGCGCCCAAATCGCGAGGCTTGTCACACAGCGCTGACGCGTTCTCAAGAGAGAAACGGACCAACTCGCCTTGCCAGCGCGCCGATTCCCGATCTCCCGCGAGCGCGAACGATTCGGCCGCCCAGGCGCGCATCACGGCTTCGAGGACGTACATGTCGCGCAGACTGGGCTTCACAATCGTGACCCGCGGCATCGTGCCGTCCGAGCAATCTTTGCAACTGGGACGCTGCCAACCGGGAACTTTGCTGAGGACGTACCGAATCTGCGTCGCACCAGCTGCGCCAAAGTACCAATCGCTCTGTGCCTCTGCCCAGCGCGGCGTTGCCGCAAGCGCGCCGCTCGCCACACAGGCGGCAGCGCCAACGACGGCGCGCGCACGCGCACGCGGCGAGGCAATCAGCGAGCGGACGCGCTGCACCAGTGCGGCTCCTCGTGCTCTCACTTCTTGACGCGGCAACGGCGGTCGTTCCAACCAGTCGTGCAGGCACGATCGAACCACTTCGAGGCCTCGTCTTTGTCCTTCGTCACCTGCTCGCCGCGATCGTACATCTCGGCGATAGTCACGCAGGCGGAGAAGAGCTCATCCTCACACGAGTTTTTGAAGAGTTCAATGGCCTTGCTTCCGTCCTTGGTGATGCCGTCATCTCCCTTGAGCACGAGCTTCCCAAGATTCCAGCAACCGGCCGGGCTCCCGCCGAGGCAGGACTTCTCGAACAGTGTCGCCGCCTTTGGGCGACTTTTAGTGACGCCGGCGCCGCGCACCAAGGCGTCTCCTAGGCTGTTACATGAATCGGCGTATGCTTTGTCGCAGGCGGTTGTGAGCAGAATGACACCACGCTTTTCATCACGGGGCACACCGTCGCCGCCCATCAACATGTCCGCGGCGTAATCGCAGCCCGCCATCTCGCCATTCTTGCAGGATTCGTCGAACTGCGTCAGGAACGGCGCGCCGTCCTTGCCGGTACGCTGCACGAACTTCACATGGGCTAACTGCACGCAGCCTCGCGTTGAGCGCGCGATGCACGCCTTGTCGAACTGGGTGCTGGCGGCCACAACATCGCGCGCACCACCACGCCCCTCCGCGAGCAGTTCCCCAAGATCAACACAACTGGACACAACGCCCGTAGCGCACGCCACTGTGTAATGCGCGCGCGCGTCGGCCAAGTTCCGGTCGGCACGCCGTCCGTTGCGCTTCAGATCGCCAAGGACGCTACATCCGATGCCGTCCTGCTTGTCGCAGGCCGCTTTGAGGCTCGCCAGCGCGCGTGCCGAGTCGGGTTTCCCGTCGGTGCGGAGGAAGAGGGCGCCAAGCTGCCGGCAGCTCACGGCACGTCCCGCATCGCAGGCGCCGGGGAGGTGCGACGCCGCCGCCGCAAAGTTCTTGAGCGCGTAGTCGAGATCACCGCCGCGCTCACAGCCCACCACATTTTTTGCCTCGCACCCCGCACCAAAACGCTTGGCCGATGCTGCGCTATCCACGGGGACTGCCCCCCCATCCACGAGCAGCGTCCCTGCCAGCACGCAGTCGGCGGCGGAGCCACCTTCGCAGGTCTTGCCCAGGACACCGACAGCCCACGGCGCGTCCTTCTTGGTGTACTCCTTTTTCACCACAAGATTGGCGATGGTGGAGCAGCTCTTGAGCTCATTCAGGTCGCAGGCACGCACCAGGGCGTCACCGCCGCGTGGCATGTCCTTGGGAAACCGCTTGTCGTTGGTGAGCGCATCCCCGAGTTTACTGCAACTCTCCACGTGCCCATCCGCACAGGCCTTCTCGCGCATCAGGATCCAGCGTTCGATATCGGCGGCGGTCAGTTCGCTTTTTTCGATGGCATCGGCAGCCTTGGCACACCCAGCGATCGCGCCAAAGGTGCAGGCCTGCGCGTACATCTTCCCAGCACGAACGGGATCGGCGGGCACCCCACGACCGGCATCGAACCCCTTGCCTAGGCGCAGGCAGAACTTCGCGATGTTGCGTTCGCACTGCACGGCCATCAGTCGCGCGGCGTTGACAATGTCCGCGCTGTCCTTGCTCGCGTCGTAGAGATCGATGCTTTTGTCGCAGGCTCCTTCGATGCCGCTTGAACACGCCATCAGGTAGAGTTCGGCGGCGCGGTGCTTGTCCTGTGGCGCGTAAATACCTTCCTCGTACTTCGCTGCGGCGCTGTCGCAGGCTGCGGCCGCGCCTGCGGTGCACGATTGCTCCAGTTCACGCACCTTCGGGGTGACCTTGGAATCGTCGAGCAGGCTCGCGAGTTCGGTGGTCTTCGCTTTTTCGACGCACGATCCCTTGATCTTGGCGATCAGGTCCTCCTTTGCACCGGCTACGCCGAGTGTTTTTTCGTCGTCGGGCGTGAGGGCGGCCACAAGGCAGTTTTGCTCGACCTTGTCGAGGATCAGCACGGCCGCCTGCTTCCCGCGGACCAGCGCCTCGATCTCGGCGACGGTCATCGCCTTTTTGGCCATGCCGACTGGATTCGCGCCGGTCCCGCCGCCGCCGGCCTGAGCCGCGAGCCGCGTCGTCGTCGCACTGGTCACAATCAGAATCGCCACAACGGCGGCGCGACGCACAAGCGTCGATAAAAATTGCATCAGGTTTATACGGTTCGACATGATTGCCCCCCGCGAGCTTTCGATACGAGTGCTGCAGTTCTTGAGCACTGTGGCGAGCACCTGAACGTGCTAACCTGTTCCTATTCAATGGATTGTAGCGCCAGCCCGACGGCTGTGCAAGCACGGACGCGCTCGGGCGCTAGTGGCTATTTGTTGCGTGCGAGACGGGTCCGGCCGTTCGGCTCATATCCTCTTGGGTCATGCGTAGCACCTGCTGGAACGACGCGAGGTCTGACTTGGCCAGTGGGATCCCCGCCATACGACTCAGCGCCCTCCGCGGGTCGCGCTGGACGCCCCCGACCAGGACCTCAAAATGAAGGTGCGGTGCGGTCGCAAGTCCGGTCATGCCCACGTAGCCAATCGTACTCCCCATCGACACCCGCCCCCCGGCCCGAACGCCACTCGCGAAGCCCCGGAGGTGCCCGTAGCGGCTCACATACCCATTCGGGTGACGGATGTCCATCACGTTGCCGTAACCGCTCTTTGTGCCTCGAAAGATGACCACGCCATCGCCAATGGAGCGGACGTTGGTGCCAGCAGCTGCAGCGTAGTCGGTGCCTTTATGGGCCCGCCACTCGCCGAGGATTGGATGCTTTCGCATGCCGAACACGCTGGAGACGCGACGAAAGCTCAGTGGCGCCCGGAGGAACTGGGCCCGCAACGATCGCCCGTCTTGGTCAAAGTACTCCGGTTTGGCGGCGCGGCGCGGCGTGTAGCGGACCGCCTGGAGCTCCCGGCCGCTCCGCTCAACACCCGCGGCAATGATGACGCCGACTTTCGTCCTGCCCGAGGGGAGTCGCGAGCGTTCGAAGAGCACCCGCACACGATCGCCGTCCTGCAGTTCTCGACTCATATCGAGCCGGTACTCGTAGATATCTGCGATGGTCCACGCGAGTTCCGCGCGCGCGCCTTTAGAGAGGAGCGCGCTGGCGCCCTCGTCAAGGGCGTCGTAGAGCGTGCGGCGAATCACGGCATGGACGACGACGGTATCGGTGGTCCAGGGAGTCTTTTCTTCTGTGGCGGTCCAGTGGTCGCCGTCGCGCGTCAGATGGAGCGCCTTCTCGGGAGAGAGTTGGAAGACGATATCCGTCGGCGGCCCCTCTGTGCGTCCACTGTCGCCGTCCACGCGGACTTCCATGCCCGCCGGCGCTTTGCGGTCGTTCAGGGGTTTTGCCGCGCGAAGTGCGTCGGCCACTTCCGCCGAGTCGAGCCCAGCGCGTGTGAGTAGCGACGCGAGCGATTCGCCTCGTGCGAGCGTGTCCTTGCGGCTCCACAACTTTGGCAACCGGATGCTGCCGAGTCGTTCACCCGGGGCGTGGAGCACCGGCGGCGTGAGACGAAGCGCGGCGGCGGCCCCGAGGGCCACCGCCGCGACAATGCCAAGCGCAAGGACCTGCGCGCGGCGGTTGGTCAATCCATCTGCCGCCGAATAAAGGTCGGGATTTCGAGGTCGTCGAGATCAGCGCTCGGACGCGAGGCCGGCATCGGCGACGGCCGACGCGCGGGTACGGCGCCCCCCTGCGCAGTCGGGTGCGAGCTACCGAGCGCACCGAGCGCGCCGAGCGCGCCACCAGCAACGCCAGGCGCCGCGGCGCCTCCGGTATAGGCGCCGCCGATTACGACGGGGCCCCTGCGTGCACCATCGATCGGAATCACTGGCGTGCCGCTTGGCGACGACGTCCGCCCGTTGCCAGCCTTGACGCCTTGTGCGCTGGCGGCCTTCCCGAAGCCCGTGGCCACGACGGTCACGCGAACTTCTCCAATCATCGTGGGGTCGGTGACCGAGCCAAAAATCACTTCGGCGTCCTCGCCGGCGGCGTCGGAAATGATTTCTGCAACCTGCGTGACGTCGCCGAGCGTCAGATCCTCGCCGCCCGTAACATTGATAAGTACGCCGCGCGCACCGGCAATGGAGACATTGTCGAGCAGCGGGCTGCTGATGGCCATCTGCGCCGCATCCATGGCGCGGTTTTCACCGCGACCGACGCCGGTGCCCATGAGCGCGGCACCTCCGTCTTTCATGATCGACTTGACGTCAGCGAAGTCCACGTTGATCTGACCGATGCCCGAGATGATCGCCGAGATACCGCTCGTCGCGTGGAGCAACACTTCATCGGCCTTCTTGAGCGCGTCCTGGAAGGGGATTCCCTTGCCAACGACTGCGAGGAGTCGCTCGTTGGGGACCACAATCATGGTGTCGACATACTTCGACATTTCGGCGATCCCTTCGTCGGCCTGCCGCATGCGCTTCCGCCCTTCGAACAGGAACGGCTTGGTGACGATACCAACGGTCAGGGCGCCCGATTCGCGCGCCAACTCACAGACGATGGGGGCCGCGCCCGTTCCCGTGCCGCCACCCATCCCGCAGGTGACAAATACGAGGTCGGAGTTTCCAATCACACGAGCGACTTCGTCTCGATTTTCTTCGATCGCCTGCCGACCAATCTCGGGACGCGCACCGGCGCCGAGTCCTCGGGTCAGCTTCTTGCCAATCTGAATCTTGACGTCGCTCTTGGCGGAGATCAGGGCCTGTGCGTCGGTGTTCACCGAAATGAACTCCACCCCCGCGAGCGATTCCTCAATCATTCGGTTGACAGCGTTGCCACCACCACCGCCGACCCCGATGACCTTCATCTTGGCGGCTTGCGGTGCGTCCTCGAATTCGAAGGTGCTCATACGCGTCGGGGCTCCGAGTGTCACGATTTGATTCAGTTCGGCCAGTCCGGTGACTGACCATCAGGCGGAAATATATGCGCGCGATGTTTGTGCGCTACAGGTAATAGACGAGCCAAATGCAAAAGCGGCACAGACTTAGACTGTGCCGCCTTGTCCACATTTCCGCAGCGATAGCAACTCTGTGATGCCTCGTAGCGAGTCCGGCGAGACCTAAAAGAAATCCTGGAGCCACACCTTCAGCTTCTGGCCGATCCCGTCCATGCTTGGCACCGCGCCAGGCATGCTCAGGCGCTTCCCCTTCCCGCTCGACGCGCCCACCGCCATCCGATGGGCGCCGTACTCCACGAGCCCGACGGCCGTACTGAAGCGCGGCGCGTGCACTTTGTCGGCCAATCCACCGAGGAACTCGCCCGGCGCACCGAGTCTCGCTCCCGTTCCGAAAATATCCGACGCGAGCTCCGGCGTCCCTGGCTGTCCGGCAGCGCCGCCAGTCACGACCACGCCCGCCGCCAACTTCTTGATAAGGCCAGCCTGCTCCACGTCGCGCACCACGAGCTCGAAGATCTCTGCCGTACGCTGATGGATGATGTGCGCCATCAACTCGCGCGGGATCTGCCGGTCCCCCTGCGCCACCGTGCTCGGCAACTTGATCACTTCACTGTGGTCCACCATCGGCTCATAGGCGCAGCCGTACAGCTCCTTCAACCGTTCGGCATCGGCCTGCGTGACACCGAGCCCGTGCACGATGTCGCTGGTAACGTTGTTCCCGCCGTAGTTGATCGTGCCGAGGTGACGAATTTTTCCCTCGTGAAACACGGCCACATCGGTGGTGCCGGCTCCCATCTCCACGAGGCAGACGCCGAGTTCCTTTTCGTCCTCGGTGAGCACACTGAGCGCGGCGGCCAGCGGCTCGAGCACGAGTTCGCCGACTCGATATCCACTTTTCTCGACGGCCTTGCGCAGGTTCATGGCCGGGCTGCTGCCAATCGTGACCAGGTACATCTCGGTCTCGAGGCGCGTGCCGATCATGCCGAATGGATCGCGGATGCCCACGTTCTTGTCGACCGTGTATTCCTGCGGAATCGCGTGGATGAGTTCGCGGTCCTGCGGAATGGCCTGCGCACGAGCGACCGCGTTGGCACGTTCGATGTCGGCTTTGCTGATCTCGCTTCCCGTGACGCTTGCGATGCCTTTGGAGGTCATCGCCTGCACATGCTCACCGGCAATGCCGGCGTAGAGCGTCTGCACCTTTGCCCCGGCCATCTGCTCGGCTTCTTGCAGCGCTTTGGTAATGGAGCGGGTTGTCTCGTCGATATCGGCCACTACACCGCGTCGAAGGCCGGTGGTGCGTGCTTGGCCGATGCCGAGGATGTTGATGGTCGGATACTTCGGGAAATCGCCGACAACCTCCGCGATGATGGCGGTGGTCTTGGCACTTCCGATGTCCAGTCCGGCTACGAGGCGCTCTACATTCATGGCAGTCTTGCGATCACTTGGTCGCGATAACGCAGGTCGAGTTCTGTGGCACGTTGATTTCGGTTGATCAGGTCCTGCTCTACCGGGATCACATCTGTTAGGCGCTGGGCGGTCACACCCGAGGCGGCAAGGATTGCAAAGGTGCCGCTCTCGTTGAGCCGAACCAGCAGATCGCCCTTGGGCAGGCGGCGAATCTCTCCTACTCTGGCAAACAATCCCGGCGCGAGGTCGCGCAGATCACCGAGCAACGCGAGCGCGGCGATGTCGCGTGACGCAAGTACCGGCAAATCCAAGTCGGCGGTGGTCGGGTCTACGGGGAGCGAGCGCCCCACCGCATCGACCGGCACCAACCCCGACGCTGCCGGCACAAGTGCCACCGGCAAGTTCTCCGTGATCCGAACGACGAGCGTTCCCGGAAGCCGGCGCGAGATGAGCACATCGCGCACCGACGGATGCAGCCGAACCCGCTTTTCGAAGGGTTCCACGTCGTCGAAGACCGACGCGGTGCTGTCCACCCCCAATCGCGAAACGATTTGGTCGGGACTGACGTAACGTGTCCCCTCGATCTCCACCCGGCGCACACGGAAGAAGTCGAGGTGGCGCAGCCCGGCGCGTCCCCACCAAGGGGAGCTACACAGCGCGAGTAGGCCGCACAGAAAGAGCACGGCCCGCAGGCGCTTCTTCCATCGTGGCCGCTCTGGAGCGGCGCTCACCGCGGGCGTCGCGCGTCCACGACCGCGGTCCGTGGGTGGTGGCTCGGGGATCGTGTCAAAATCGTCGAACGGGGCGTCGGCCATTAGGAAATCACTGGGCGCGGAGGAGGGCCAGCAGCGCTGGCCCGGCTTTTGTGATATCGCCAGCGCCGAGGGTAATCACCACATCGCCTTCGCGTACGTCGGCGGCGACGGCCGCAGGAACGTCAGCGCCGCTGCCCTGCCAATACGGAGCCCGGCCGGCACGTGTCATGGCGTCGGCGATAAGCGCGCTCGTCACCCCGACGATGGGCTGTTCGCGCGCGGGATAAATCGCGGTCAGGTACGTCGCATCGGCCTCAGCGAGCGCGCTGCCAAACTCGGCCGCGAAATCCCGTGTGCGGCTGAATAGGTGCGGCTGGAACGCGGCAACGATACGACGACCCGGGAAGCTGGCCCGTGCGGCACTCAACGTGGCGGCAATCTCGGTCGGATGGTGCGCGTAGTCGTCCACGACCGTCACCCCCTGCGCCTCACCGAGTCGCTGGAAGCGGCGTTCGGCGCCAATCACCTGTTCGAGTCCGCGCGCCATCTGCTCGACCTTCATGCCCCACGTACCCAAACCGACCGCGATCGCCGCGAGAGAGTTGCGCACATTATGGAGGCCCGGCACCAAGAGGCTCACGGGACCGAGTGGCTTTCCATCATAGACCACGTCATAGGTGGTCGTGCGCTCGGTCATGCGAATGTTGCGCGCGACCAGTCGTGCATCGGCGCTCACCCCTTCAATGCCATAGCGCACCACTTCCGACGAGGACGGGGTGTGGAGCGCGTTCGCGTTGGCATCGTCGGCGCACAGGACAATCCAACGCGCGCCGCGCGTGAACTGCGTGAACGCACCGCGGATGTCATCGAGATCGTTGTAGATATCGAGATGGTCGGCTTCGAGGTTCGTCACCACCGCGACATCGCAGTTGAGCGCGAGGAACGACCGGTCGTATTCGTCTGCTTCCACGACGAACACGGAGTCTGCCCCGTCCGACAGATTGCCATGCCATGCGGCGACACGTGCGCCCACCACGCCGGTGGCATCGAGCCCGGCCCCCTTGAGCGCTGCGGTCGTCATCACCGTCGTCGTGGTCTTGCCGTGCGTTCCGGCGATTCCGACGAGCTGCCCGCCAGCGGTCGCCTCCGCCAAGGCCTCGGCGCGACGAATCACCGGGATCCCCGCCGCGCGCGCGGCTTCGACCTCTGGGTGCGTTTTGGGGATAGCGCTCGACACAACCAGGGCGCGATGCGTCCCAAGGTGTGCCGCATCATGCCCGCTTGTCACCGAAATGCCGAGTCGCTGCAAATCGCCGACACCTTCGGCGCGTTGATCGCACCCGGTCACCGTCGCGCCGCGGCGGGCGCACAGTTCAGCGAGCGCGCTCATACCAGCGCCAGCGATCCCCATGAAGTGAATGGGACGAGAATCAGCAGAATCGAGCAATGGCATGGTTAGCGGGTCGGTGTGCGGCCAGGAACGTTGAGCAGGCGCACGATATGCTGCGCGATCTCATCGGCGGCGTGAGGGCGTGCGCGCGTGAGTGCGCCAGCGGTCAACGCGGCGAGCTTGGCCGAATCGCCACAGAGCTCGCGCATGATGGTGTCGAGTCGTTCGGCGCTCAGGTCACGCTGTGCGAGATGCATCGCGGCACCGGCACTCTCGAGCGCTACGGCATTGGACGTCTGGTGGTCATTTGCGGCCGAAGGAAGCGGACAGATCACCATCGGGAGCCCCCACGCACAGAGCTCAGACGTGCCCATCATTCCGCCGCGCACGAAGGCCACGTCGCTCGCTGCGTAGGCGTCGCCGATTGGAGACAGGTAGGGCACAACGCGTACGTCCGCACGGTCGTAGTGCTTGAACGCGTCGTACTGTCCCTTTCCGGTCGCCCACAGGACGCAGAGGTCGCGCGGTAGCCCCTGGTCGATCCATGCCGCCACCGCCTGATTGATTGCGCGCGCGCCCTGACTGCCACCGAACACGAGAAGCACGCGACTCGCCGCGGGAAATCCCCAACGCGCCTTGGCTGCGACGCGGTCTGGCCGGATGTCCGGTGGCGGCTCGATGGGATTCCCGGTGACATGGAACGTGGTCCCGCCGTGCGGGAGATACGCCTCCGCCTCGGGGAATCCGAGGTACGCTTCCTTCGACATCCGCGTACACCAGCGCGCCGTCATGCCGGGATGGCTGTCGCCGATGTGCTGCACGATCGGCACACCCCGCCAGAACGCCCACGCGAGCGTCATTCCACTCGCGTACCCGCCGGTGCCGACCACGAGCGATGGCTGCAACCGCGCGCCGAGCGTATTCATGGCAATCCAGGCGGAACCCGCACCGCGGAGGGTCTTCCAGTTCTCCCAGACCTTTGGCCGATAGAGCGGATGCAGGTCGAGGAGCGTGTGCGCGAACTCGGTCTGCGGCAGTACATCGCGTTCGATGCCGCGGCGTGCACCGACAAAATAGGGCTTCACGGAGGGGTCGCGCCGGATTAGCGCACGCGCGACTGCGAGCCCCGGGTAGAGGTGCCCCCCGGTCCCGCCGCCGGCGAAGATCACATGCCGTTCGTTCGTCACGGCCGCGCCCCTAGGCGCCCGCGCGAGCGAACGACCCGCCGCGCGATGTCGGAGCCATCGGGTTGGTCGCACGGTCACCAATCACCTTCTCGCGCGTACTCCCGATGTTGACGAGGATTCCCGTCATCAGGAAGGAGAGAATGAGATTGGATCGACCGTACGAGATGAACGGGAGCGTGAGCCCCGTGGTCGGGAGGAGCCCAATCACGACGCCGATGTGGAGATACGCGGTAATGAGCATGGTGCTGGTGATGCCGATAGCCACGAGCTGCTGGAAGGTGCTCCGCGCCTGCGCCGCAATGCGGAACCCGAGCCAACCCCAGACGGCAAAAAGCAGAATCAGTAGCGTGAGCCCGACAAACCCCCACTCCTCGCCGATCGTCCCACCGATAAAATCATCGTACGAGAGCGGGAGAAAGCCCAACGCTTGGCGTCCTTCGCCAAATCCGGTTCCGAACCACCCGCCAGAGCCCACGGCAATGAGCGATTGATCGAGCTGGTAGTTCACCTTTTGGTGCGCAACACCCGCCATATCGGCGAAGCCCAGAATGCGTTCCATCACGTACTGGAGGCGCTGCACTTCGTTCCAGAGCACCGGGACGGCGCCAACGATCAGGAACACAAAATGCCCGGCGCGGGCACCCGCCGCGAACACGATGATCAACATCTGCAGGGTGAAGAAGATCACGGTCGACAAATCCGGCTCGAGCGCGGCGGTGATATCGAGCACGCCGATCACGATAAGGATCGGCAGCAGCCCTTTCGACAGCCGCTGCATGTGCTCGGACTTCTTGACAGCCATCATCGACGTCCAGAGAATGACGGCGATCTTGGCAAACTCAGACGGCTGGACGGACCCGCCATACAAATATCGACGCGCGCCGAGGATTGGCGGAGCGATCTTGATCGTGAACGGCAGGACGGTCACGAGCATCGCTGCAATCGCGAGCCCCATGACCCACCACGAGAGCCCGACCCACCGTTCGGCGTCCATCTTCGCCACCACGGCAAAAATCACGGCGCCAATCGCGACACCAGACAGCTGCTTGAAGAGAAAGAGCGCACTGTTTCGCCCATCGTGCGACGCGACGAAGGCACTCGCGCTGTACAGCGCGGCAAGCCCGAAGGCGAGGAGCATGGCCGTGGCGATCACCAACGCCCGCGCCTCGATCCCCATCCGCCAACGCTCACGCACGGCAGTCGCCGTGGTGGCCACGCTCACGCCTCCACCGCCAATCGCTGGAAGGTCGTGCCGCGTTCTTCGTAGTTGCTGAACATGTCGAAACTGGAGCAGGCTGGGGAGAGCAACACCGCGTCGCCTGGCTGCGCTACAGCTCGGGCACGCGAGACCACTTCCTCGAATGACGATCCGAGGCGCTCCAGCGGCACGTGACCAGCCAAGTCCCCCTCGATCTGCGCCGCGGCCTCGCCGTAGGCAATGACGAGCCGCGCGTGCTGCTGCAGCAGCGGAATGAGCGTCTCGTAGGATTCGCCCTTATGCCGGCCACCGAGCAGCACCACGGTTGGGCGTATCATCCCAGCGACTGCCACCCGGGCGGAACTCACGTTCGTGGCCTTGGAATCATTGATCCACTGCACGCCGTCGACCTCGCCGATGACCTGGAGCCGATGCGGCATCCCGCCAAAGGAGGCGATCGCGGCGGCCATCAGTGCTCGCGCGTCCGGTGTCCGGTGCGCGGGATCAGCGACAGCGACCGCCAGCACCGCCGCGAGGACATTCGCGACGTTGTGGTCGCCCAAGAGCGGGATGTCTGCACGACTCATGAACGAGGTCCCAAAGATGGTGACCTCGCCGTGCCTCACGTCTGCCACTCCCTCACACAACGGATGATCCCCGGTTGCCGACCGGTCGGTGCTCGCATCAACCGTGAACCGATGATGGGTCCCGGGGATTCCGCGCACGCGTCGCTGCACTTCGGGGTCATCGGCATTCGTGACCCAGCGCGACCGAGCCGTGGCATTGGAAAAAAGCCGCATCTTGTCGCCGTAATATTCCTCAATCGACGCGTACCGATCGAGGTGATCGGGGGCGAGGTTGGTGAGGACACCAACCATCGGCGCGAGACTCGGCGTGTCGTGCAACTGAAAGCTCGACATTTCGAGCGCGATCCACTCGGGAGGTATGGCTTGCATCGCCAGCACACTCACCGGCGTGCCAATATTCCCCGCGGCGACAGCTTTGGCGCCCAGCGCGGTAAGCAGATGATGGATCAGCGCTGTCACGGTGGTCTTGCCGTTGGTTCCCGTCACCGCGATGTATCGTGTTGTGTTTGGCAGAAAGGCCAGCGCGGCCTCGACTTCGCTGATGATCGGGATCCCCACCTGTGCAGCGGTGAGGAGCGGGGGGGCGGTAGGCGGGACGCCAGGGCTCGCCACGACAGCGAGCGAGCGCGAGATCCGTTCGAGGTCGTGCTGCCCGACGTCGACGGCAATGCCCTGCGCCACGAGCTCGTCGGCTGCCGCTCGCACAGCCGCGCCACTGCCTGCATCCGACACATAGGCGCGCCCACCATGCCGCGCAATCAGTTCGGCCACCGCGCGGCCGCTGCGTCCCAAGCCGATGACCGCGATCTCGCCGCGGCCCATCAGGGAGCGAATCACCGCAGTTTCAGCGTCGTCAGTGCCACGAAGGCACAGAGGATGCCAATGATCCAGAAACGCACCACCACTTGGGTCTCAGGCCATCCCTTGAGTTCGTAGTGATGATGCAGGGGTGCGCGCAAGAAAACGCGGTTCTTCTGTGCGTACTCGAGGCCGTGCCGCTTACGCCGCATTTTGAAGGCCGTGCGCTGAATCACGACGGAGATCGTCTCAGCGACGAACACACCACCGATAAACACCACGAGAAACTCGGACTTCAAGAGAATCGCCACGGCACCCAGCGCGCCACCCAACGCCAGTGACCCGGTGTCCCCCATGAACACCTGCGCCGGATGCGAGTTGTACCACAGGAATCCAAGGCACGCGCCAAAGGTCGCAGTACAGAAGATCGTCAACTCGCCGGCCCCACGCAGATAGAAAAGCTGCAGGTAGTTCGCGGCATTAAAGTTGCCCATCGAGTAGGCGAAGAGCGCGAGGGTGGCCATCGCAATAGCCATGAGCCCTGCGGCGAGCCCATCGAGGCCGTCCGTCAGGTTCACCGCATTGCTGGTGCCAGTGATCACGAACGTGACGAATGGCACGTAGAGCCACGCCATCCCAATCGTGGCCGGCACGACGAGCACGTACTTCATAAAAGGGAGAGTCGTTGACGCCCCAGGCAACGGATTCAGCGGCACCTGCCACAGATACACCGCCATGACCAATCCAATCGCGATTTGCCCCGTGAGCTTGTACCGCTCGACCAACCCGCGGTTCTCCTTCCCTTCCCGCTTCTGCTTGAGCTTGAGATAGTCGTCGAGGAATCCAATCCCGCCCATCCAGAGCATGACAAGCATCGCAATCCAGACATACCGATTGTCGAGCCGCATCCAAAGCAAGGTAGGAATGAAGGTCGCGGCGAGAATAATCAGACCGCCCATGGTCGGGGTTTTTCCCTTCCCCGCGTGCGTCGCAGGAGTCCCCTCGCGCACCACCTGGTGAATCATCATCGACTGGAGCCGACGCAGAATTATCGGACCGATCACAAAGGCTACCAACAACGCCGTGACGGCGGCACCCGCCGCCCGGAACGAAATGTACCGGAAAACGTTGAAGATCGAATGCTGCTTCGCGAGCGGGAACAGGAAGTAATAAAGCATCGCGTGGTTACCTGACTCCGGGGGAAGCGGACCAATCTGTAAGGTACGGCACGAGGCGCTCGAGGCGTACCCCTCGCGAGGCCTTCAGTAGAATCGCCGCGTTTGGCCTGAGCAGTGGCTGCAGCAACGGCCACAGCTCATCCACATCTGGGGCGATGACGACATTCGTCGCACCATACGGAACAGTGGCGAGCGCTGTCGCAAAATCACCGATGCCGGCGACCACCCCAGCGCCACTCGCGAGCGCCGCCTCGGCAATCTCCCGATGCGAGCGCTCCGCGGCCGAGCCCAGTTCGCGCATAGTTCCCAGCACAATCACGCGCGGCCGAGTGCCCGCGACGTCCGCGAGCAACGTAATGGCCGCCCGCGCCGATCCGGGATTGGCGTTGTAGGCATCATTGATGAGCAGCGCACTGCCGAGTGGCACGACGGACGAGCGCATAGCGGGCACACTGCCCAGATCGATTCCTGCAATGCCCTGCGCCGCGTCCTCCATGGCGAGCCCACACTCGGCGGCCACCGCTAGCGCGAGCATCGCGTTGCGCAGGTTGTGCGCCCCGCGGAGCGGGATCTCCACACGCGTGCCGTTGACTTCCATCCAGCCTCGGCCGTCCTCGTGCAATCCGTGGGCGGTCGCGGCAAGTGTGCCGTCGCCGAGCCCCACGGACACAACCCAGCCCGTGCGCGCTACGCGCGCCGTTGCCTCGCGCAGCAGCGCAACCTCCGCCGCCGGAATAATCACGGTCGCGACGCCATCGCACAGCGAGGCCTCCTCCGCGAGCACCCCCGCGAGATCACCGAACCCTTCGAGATGCTCTTCCTGAATGGCAGTGACCACCGCGATGTTTGGCTCGGTGATGGCGCGCAGCCACGCGATTTCGCCCGGCGCGTTGGTCCCAACCTCGATAACGGCTACGTCGGTGTCGTCGGGGAGCGCCAGCAGCGTGAGCGGAACGCCAATCTGGTTATTGAGATTGCCTTGCGTGGCGTGCACATTCAGCCGCGCACTGAGGGCGCCGCGAATCAACTCCTTCGTGCTCGTCTTCCCGTTGGAACCGCCCACCGCAACCACCGGGCCGCCCCACGCACGCCGCTTGTAGCGGCCCAGTGTACCGAGCGCGTGCACCGTATCCTTCACCACTAGTGCCGGCACTCCGAGCCCAGCGGCGCGTGGTCCAGAGTTCACAATCACCGCGACCGCTCCCTTGGCAACGGCCTCAGCCAGAAAATCGTGCGCGTCAAAAGTCTCGCCGATCAAGGCAAGAAAACAGTCGCCGGGCTGCACGGCACGGGTATCTGTGCAGATCGCGCGGATTGGGCGATCGTCAGCGACGCCGAGTTCTAGCGCGGCGTGCAGACGGCGGAGCGTCCAGAATGGGGCCGCGCTCACGATGCGCCTCCAATGGGGTTGGCGAGGATGTCACGCACAATCTCATGCTCGTCGAATGGGTACTTCGTGGTGCCGCGAATTTGGTACGTCTCGTGGCCTTTGCCCGCGAGCAGCACTACGTCAGTGGCAGGATCGGCCAGGGCAATAGCACGGACGATTGCCTCGCGACGGTCCACAATCCGCTCGTAGCGACCGCCGCTCATTCCCACTGCGATGTCATTGAGAATCTGCTCCGGATCCTCGGTTCGCGGGTTATCGCTGGTGGCGATCGCGATATCGGCGCTTTTCACAGCGATAGCTCCCATCTCGGGGCGCTTGCCGCGGTCGCGATCGCCACCGGCGCCGAAGACAACAATCAGGCGTCCCGGAGTGAACGGGCGCAGTGCGTCGAGCGCGCGTTGCAGCGCGTCCGGTGTGTGTGCGTAGTCGCGCAGCACGGTCGGGTGTTCGCTCAGGATTTCGAGCCGCCCGGGCACTTGTGGGAGCGTTTCGAGCCGCGCGGAAATCTGTTCGTGCGTCATCCCCAACGCGTAGGCAGCGGCTGCCGCTCCGAGTGCGTTGGAGATATTGAAATCACCAATAAGCGGCAGGTGCACGGCCGAAGCGCCAGACGGCGTCACCAGACGCCAACGACTTCCGCGCGGTTCGAAACGGACGTCTTCCGCGCGTACATCGGCCGGCGCACTTGTGTACCCAAAACGGAGCGCACGCGGAGTCGCGTGGAGTGCGCGCCACGCCTCGTCGTCAGCGTTGACCACCGCGCAACCGTCAGCGGCAATCGATTGCAGCAGCAACGCCTTGGCGGCGAAGTACTGCTCCATCGTGCCATGATAGTCGAGATGATCACGCGTCAGATTGGTGAACACACCAGCCGCGAACTCCAGTCCCTCCACGCGATGTTGGTGGAGCGAGTGCGACGACACCTCCATCGCCACACGCGTCACCCCGGCACCGACGAGGGCGCGCAAGAGGCGCTGCAGTTCGATGGGCCCGGGCGTTGTGAGCCCGCCTCCGCCGGGAAGATCGGCCCCCGCACTCCCGACGAGCACGCCGAGCGTTCCGATTGAGGCCGCGCGAGACTCCGGTGCATCGAGCAAGTGGCGGAGCATTCCGGCAGTCGTTGTCTTTCCGTTCGTTCCGGTTACGGCCACCAGTGTCAGCGACTGAGCGGGCTCGCCGTAGAACGCCGCAGCCGCAACCGCCGCCGCGCGCCGTGCATCATGCACCACAATCGACGGAAGATCCGTGGCCGCGGAATCCTCGACGATTGCGAGTGACGCCCCCGCCTGATCCACGGCACCCAAGAAGTCGTGCCCGTCGCGCGCACTGCCGCGCACCGCCACAAACAGACCACCAGTGACAACTGTACGACTATCGTCGGTAATTCCGGCCACTGTGACAGGCAGCTCGCCACGCACGGAACGCACGAGCGCCGCGCGCTCTAGTGCACGAAGCAACACATCAGTGTTTATTCGAGACGCCGATGCTCCTCCCTGTCCGCGCACGGGGTTCACGGGGCGCACGGGGCTCACGGGGCACGCTCGATGCGCACAACTGTACCTGCCGGGAGCAGCGCCCCAGCGGCCGGTGATGTCCCGCGCACCAGCCCCGGGGCATCGTTGCCAAGCGCCACACGGAACCCCGCACGATGCAACGAGTGCACGGCATCGCGAATACTTCCCCCAGATACATCGGGCACACTCCGCTCGGCCACTACACGGACGTTGTCGTTATGCTTCTGTCCGAGCTCAAACACAAAGGGCACACTCCCCGATGCCGTGGCGCGAACGACCGAATCCACACGCTGCACACTGTCTGCGTTCGTGGGCTTGCCCGTGGCGCGCGTGGGCGCGGCAGCAAGCGACGCGCGATCCAAAGACACATCGCGAGCAGCGATTGCAGCCTGCAGCACCGCCTTCGAGACGGGGGCTGCCGCCTTGCCGCCGTAAATCGTCGTCGTCGGGTTGTCGATTTTCACGAGGATGACCACCTGCGGCTTGTCGGCAGGAAAAATCCCTACAAAGCTCGCGGTGTACTTCCCTTTCACGTAGCGGCCGTGTTCGGTGCGTTTCGCTGTTCCTGTTTTGCCCGCCACATCGAAGGTGGAAAGGTTCGCCTGATCACCCGTGCCGCCGGTGACCACGCTCCGAAGCATCGCTAGTGCTGCCTCAGAGGTTTCGCGACTCATTACCCGACGGACGACCTTCCGCTCGTGCGTATAGGACACCGTGCCGTCCACCGAGCGAATCTCCTTCACCAGCGCGGGTTCTAATAACTCGCCCCCATTCGCGATGGCAGCATAAGCCGTTGCCAACTGCAAAGGCGTTACCGTCAGTGCGTAGCCCATGGCCAATGAAGCGGGAGTCTGCTTGTCCCAGTTGCGCGGAGCGCGGAGCGTGCCCGGCTGCTCGCCCGGGTACGGCAAGCCTGTCTGTGCCCCGAACCCGAGATCGCGCAACAGTTCGAACTGTTCGCCAGCATCCAGGCGCTGAGCGAACTGGACGATGCCAATATTGCTGGAGTACTGAATCACCTGCGCGAGCGTGAACTCGGCGGCGGGGTGGTCATCTTCGAGCTTGCGGCCATTCAACTCCCACTTGCCACCGTGGACATTCATCACCTCGTCCACGCGCGCGCGCTTGAGGTCGAGCAAGCGTGCGGCAACAAAGGGCTTGAGAGTCGACCCAGGCTCGTACGGCTCAAGGAGCGCGGTCGCACCCGACGACAGCGGATTAATCCGGCGGCTGGCCATTGCGCGCACTTCACCGCTGCGCGGGTCGAGCACCACGATGTCACCGCCCTCAGCCCCATACTGCTTGACCGCATCCGCGAGCGCTCGCTCGGTGATGTCCTGTAGCGCCTGGTTAATCGTGAGCGTTACCGTGTTGCCTGGTATGGGCGCCGTGCCGCTGACAAGCGGTGAGTCAAAGCTCGCTCCACTCCCGTCTCTGAGCAGCGCCGCACGCCCGGGCGTTCCGCGCAACTGTGTATCGAGCGCCTTCTCGACCCCGTCGATAGGGTTCCCGCGCTCATCAGCGTGGCCGATCAAGCGCCGGAGCCCGTCGGTCGCAGCGGGGACGCGCTCAAGCACTGTGGTCGAATGCACCCCGCGGATCGTGCGAATACTCTGCACGTCGCTCGCGAGGAACCGTCCAGGGATCACCGCATAGGCGCGACTGGTGTCGGTGGCCTTGGCCACCCACTCCGCGCTCACCCCCACACGCGTGAGTACCCGACGTACGCTGTCGAGCCGTTCGACTCCCGTCAGTCCACGCTTCTTGGCAATCGACTTCACCTTCTCCGTCAGGCGCTCCTTCTGCTTCACCTTCTTCGTCGTGTCCGGCCGAGGACTGAGCGTAGGGAGCCCTGCAACCTCACGCGGCGCTACCTCAATCCGCACTTGTTCGCGACTCTCCACAAGCAGTGCTCCGGTGGCGTCGAGAATCATCCCGCGCGGGGCCTGTACCGGAGTGCCCGATTCATGTAGTCGACGCGCCTTCGCGCGCCACTCCGCTCCATGTAGTAGCTGCACGTACGCCGCACGGCCTACAAGCGCCACGGCAAATAGCGTGAAGCACCACTGGATGAAGCGCGTGCGCGTGAACTGCGGGCGGTTGAACCGCATCACGGCTTCGCTCGAGGTGTCGCGACGGTGCGCTCCACGTACCGGACCATGCTGTCGCTCGGATCACGCATGTCGAGCCGCTGACTGACCACGCCGGCCAAACGCGACCGACTGGACGCGTCACGAATATCGCCCTTGAGCTTCGCGCGCTCGGCCCCGAGCGCCGCGCGCTGGTCTTCCAGCTTGTGCTGCTCGCGGGCCAGAAGCGATCCGTAGCTCCGTCGCCAAATCACGCCCGCGGCCACGAGCACGAACCCCACGAGCACGAGCGCAAGAATGGAGCGCCCTCTCACGAGCGGCCCCCTACTGGGCTTTTCGCCAACAGCGCAAGTGCGCGCTCCGGGCGCGCGTGTTCCGAGCCGTCTCCTCGGTCGTGGCGGAGAGGGCCTTCTTGGTGAGCGGCAAGCCGAGTGGACGTCCGCGACAGGTGCACTGGAGCTGCTTAGGGGGACAGATGCACGACGAGCTCCACTCGCGGAAGGCGTGCTTGGCCAGCCGGTCCTCCCCCGAGTGGTAGGCGATCACTGCAAGGACGCCTCCAGGGGTCAGTCTGTCACGGAGTGCCGGGAGGGCGCGGGCCAGTCCGTCGAGCTCGTCATTGACGGCAATCCGAACGGCTTGGAATAGCCGGGCAAACTCTGGCGCTCCCGACCGCGGTCCAAGCACTTTCCGGATTGCGCCCACCAGGTCGTCGGAACTCTCCAACGGACGGTTCTCGCGCCGGTGGATAACCTCGCGCGCCAGCCGCCTCCCCTTGGGCTCGTCGCCGAACTCCTTGAACGCCCGCGTGAGCTCGTCCTCGCTTGCGCTGTTCAGCCATGCGGCGGCACTGAGCCCGCCGGCCGAGCCTTCCATCCGCATGTCCAGCGGCGCTCCTTCGCGGAAGGAGAATCCACGGGCCGCGTCGTCGAACTGGTGGCTGGAGACGCCGAGGTCGAGAAGGATGGCGTCGAACGTCTGGCCGAGGAGTTCGGGGGCAAGATCGGCGTCAGCGTAGTTGGTGAGGACAGTCCGGAATCGCCCGTTCGCTTCGTAGTCCGCGAGTCGCGCTCGAGCGGTCGCGATGGCGTTGGGGTCTCGGTCGATCCCGGTCACGTCCATCCCCGCTTCGAGAAAGGCGAGCGAGTGTCCCCCGCCGCCGAGGGTGCCGTCGAGCACCCGCTGCGCCCCGGTGAAGGCGTCGAGAATCTCCGCCACCATGACGGGGGCGTGATAGGCGGAGTCGAAACGCGCGGCGTCGGTCACACCAGAAAGATAACGGAACGCAGACGCCCGCCGGTCGACTGACCGGCGGGCGTCGGAAAATACGTTGCGTCCAAGACTACTTACAGAGCCCCTTCACCGCTTGGTCCGCAGCCGGCGAGTACTGCGCCAAGTTCCCGAGCAGCTGCTTGATCACTTCGGCGTTAGTCGCACCACCGGCGGGCAGATTGATCTGCGCGCTGGTGAAGGCGTCCTGTGCAGCCTTTGCATCGGAGCACTGCTTGCTCTTGGTCAGGTCGCCGTAGTGAATCGTACCGAGGAAGAAGTACGCAACACCGGAGACGAACTTCCCGCTGTTCTTCATTGCCTTGTCGGTGAGCGTGCTGTCTGCGTACGCCACCCACGTCAGCACCTTCTCAAAGTCAGCGACGGTCTTGGGATCTGCCTTCTGGGCGGCGGAGAGCAACTTGCTCGAGGCACTCACCGCGAACTGCCCCACGGTGCCTGCATCCTCGCCGGCCTTGATGGCGTCATGCATCGCCGTGAACAGCGTGTCCCACTGTCCTGCATCGTGGTACGACTTCAGGATGATAAGGCGAGCGCCCGGCGTCTTCGGGTTGATCTCGAGCGCGCGGCGGAGTGAGGTGATCGCCTGCGCCGTCTGCCCGCCCTTCAACTCGAACTGACCGCGCTTGGCCCAGAAATCATCACGCTTCGGGAACTTCGCGGTTGCCTTAGACGCCGTCGACGCGGCCTTAGCCGTGTTGCTGTCCGACGAGTAGGCCGAGATCATGCGGTCGAAGTAATCGGCATCAGCGAGCGACGTATCCATCTGCACCATCTCTTCGCCGACCTTTACGAACTTCTTCAGGTCGTCCGTGGCGCCCAAAACCAGCCAGTACAGCTTGGCCAGTCCGGCGTCGCCGGGGTTCTCGCCGACCGCCTTCTCGATCATCGGCTTGGCCAAGTCAAACTTCTTGGCCGCCGCAAGTTCGTTCACGACCGTGAGCTGCAGGCGCGTGTTGCTCGGATCGGCCTGATAGAGCTTCATCAGGGCGTCGATTTTCTTGTCCGTCTGCCCAGCGGCCTCATACTGATTGATCGCTTCCGCGAGCGCTGGCTTGCTCTTGGGATCGAGCTTGAGGATGTCTTCAACGACCGGAAGGATCTCGGCGGCCGGCTTCTTCTGCGTCGTGAGTGCCTGCATCTGGCAGAAGCGAATCCAGGTGCTCGCCGGGAAGCTCTTCATTCCTTCAGCGACTTCCTTGGAGACTTCGGCCCACTTGGACTCACGCACGGCAAGACGGCAACGCTTCTCGCCATCAAATACACTGTGCGCCTTCTGGTAGGCCTTGGAGACCTGCGCGGCGACGACGTCGAGCTTCGGGCCGGAGAAGCTACCGAGTGGCTGCACGAGCGACGCATCGCGCGCGAGCACGACGTTCGCATCAATCGTGAAGCCACTGGCGGTTTTCTGCACGCTGCCTTCGATGTATTCGTCGGCGCGCAGCATCTTGGCGAGCTGCACGGCGTCCGACGACGAGAGCGCCTCGGTTACCGAGTAGCCCGACTGCTCGAGATTGTTGTTGATGTCGTTTTTCGGGAACACATAAAGTTCGCGAACTGACATGTCGCCGGCGATCCGATCACGGAGTGATTCCGCGGCATCGGGTCCCAGCTTCTTGTCGTCGCTCTTGAGCGTGCCGATCATCAATCGGGGCGCATTCGGATTCGCGCCGCGCGAATACTGAGCGCCAGCCGGGGACGCCATACCTGCAAACAGCGCCGTCACAATCGCCGCGAACGCGCGGGCCTGATGCCGAGCCATCACTGTGAATCCTCCAGAACGGTAATCGAGCCATCCTACTAAGTTCTACCCGACACTCCATCGTGGAGTGCCGTGATCTAGCAACAGTCATTCAATGGGCGAAGAGGGATTCGAACCCCCGACACCCTGCGTGTAAGGCAGGTGCTCTAACCAGCTGAGCTATTCGCCCTCAATCCTACGAGAGAATCGCCACCGGCACTAGTACCGCGTATCCGACCACGAGAAAGATAGGCGCCAACGTCATTCCACCGCGCGCGAGGTCGGCATACCCGATGGCCAGTACCGCAGCCGCGACCCCCCACTTCAAGGCGGACTTGCCGCCACCTACTCGCCCGTGTTCCGTCATAGTCGGCTGAGTTTACGCCCTTATATAGATGGTGTCAAGGAAAAACTAACATATTGCAGCCAACTTAATGAACTCGTCATTCACTCTGTTTGTTTCGCCACCTCTGTGGAGGACGGCGCGTTGCCCTCTGGAGGCGTCCCCGCTCGGAGCCCCAGCACCTCCGCCAGCATACTCTCCCGCTCCTGCCGCTCCTGCTCCGCGTCCGCACGTCGCAGTCGCTCCATCCGGTCCGTATCCCGCGCTCGGCGTTGCCACCACAGTGGCCCCAAGAGCAATAGTAACACGAGCGAAAGAAGTGTCGCATCGGTGAGCATCGCCAGCGCCCCATAGCGCAGCCGGGTCCGCGAGCGCCACCGTGCCTCAACAGCTTCCGCCGTTTCCCCGTAGGCTCGGCGCAATCCCAGGTCGAACGAGCCCGTTTCCTTCCAATACCCGAAAAATAGCGATAAACCCCGATCAGGGTCACCTCGGGCGATTTCTTCGACCGCTCGAACGGATAGCGCATAGGCCGCGTGCGCCCGCTCCTCCCCTTCTCCGAACAATCCGTCCAACTCGCTCAGACGAGGGAGCCCCCGGAGCGCCAACGTGAGATTTGTGGTGATGACCCCGTCCCCGTCCATCTCACCCGCCGCGAGGGTGGCATATCCCTCATCGAACCAGCGCGGCGGGAGGTCCCCGAGGCGCTCGTGGAGTACCAAATGGGCTAACTCGTGCCGAAGTACCCTGACGGGGTCCCCCGCCGAGGACGGGGCCAAGCGTCCCTGCATGACAATCCGTCCCAGGGCCGGGTAGGCCAGCGCGGCCCCCCATTCGGGTGCGCCTGCGCCAGCCCAGCGTCGGAAGGTGCGGGTATCTGGGGCTACGAAGATCTGCACCGGCCCGCGCGGCCGGGGAAGTCCCGGGAAAGAATCGTCACGCGCCGCGGCCGCCAGGAGGGAGCGCGCGAGTTTTTCGTCACCTGGAGCCGACACAACCGAGAATCGCCCACTCGCGCGGACAACCAACCCTGCGAGCGACGGAGGCCCCTGCGCGGCAGCCACCGGCACCGCGCCCCACAACATCCCGGCGACGAGCGCACCGCCTACATATGCCGTGAAACGAGGTCGCTCCTCAGCTGTCGACGGCATAGAAGCCAAGGAAGTCGAGCGGATCGACCACCGTCTGCAACTCCGGCATCCCGCTGACCGCAACCAACGAGGTTCGCAGGTCCATGGGGAGTACCGACCGGAAGTCGAGCAACTCTCCGCTGACGGGGTGCTTGAGCACCAACCACGCCGCGTGCAGGAAGTGTCGCTTGGGCTGGAGCGCGACAATACGGCGCGCGCCGCCGCCGCCATACGTGTCGTCGCCAACCACCGGATGCCCGACCGACGCGAGGTGCACGCGAATCTGATGCGTGCGCCCCGTGTGCAAATGCGCGCGCAGTAATTCCACGGAGTCGAATCGTGCGAGTTTCACGAAATCGGTCTTCGCCGGACGGCCATTCACGAGCACCGCCATCTTCTTGCGGTCATTCGGGTCGCGGCCGATCGGCTTGTCGACCGTGAGCGTTGGTGCGTCGATATGTCCCCACGACAGCACGGCGTACCGCCGCGATACGCGGCGCTCGGCCATGGCCTTGCTCAGGACGCGATGCGCGATCTCGGACTTGGCCACAACGATCAACCCGGAGGTGTCCTTGTCGAGGCGATGTACGAGCCCGGCGCGATCCTCATCACCGGAATCGGCCAACGCTTGCCCGCGTCCCTTGAGCGCGTTCACGAGTGTCCCGCTCCAGTGCCCCGGCGCGGGGTGCACCACCATTCCGGCCGCTTTGTCGACGACCATCATGTGGTCGTCTTCGAAGACGACGTCAATCGCAATGTCTTCGGCGAGGACCGGATGCGCTGCGGGCTCCGGAGACGTCACCGAAATATCGCTCCCGGCCAAGGCGCGGAACGAGGCTTTTTCGGGCTCACCATCGACGGTGACCGCGCCGTTGGCAATCAACGTCGCGCTCTGGGTGCGGGAGAGATCGAGGCGCCGTGCGACGAGCACATCGAGTCGCTCGTCGTCTCCATCTTCAACCGTGAATCGTTGCGTCCGTTCCATGGGCTCCCTCGGCAATTGCCTCGAGCGCCGCTGGCGCCGGGAGGTCAGCCGCCGACGAGGGCACAGACTGCGCCGCTTCGCTCCGGTCCCGCACATCTTCCTTCCACAACACAATCGCAAGCAACACGGCGCCACAGGTCACGGCGATGTCGGCCACGTTGAACGTGGGCCACCGCGCACTCCCAATGCCCACGTCGATAAAATCGACGACGCCACGAGACGATTTCAGTCGGTCCACCAAATTCCCCACGGCACCACCACACACCAGCGACACCGCGATCGTGCGGAGCCAATCGCCCGCACGGGTTGCGCGATGCAACTGCCAGAGCACGACGAGCGCGACTAGGGTGAGACCCATGAAAATCCCGCGCGACCACGGGCCGAGGTGCAGGCCGAACGCCGCGCCTGGGTTGTAGACGAGCGTCAGGCGCAACCCCTCACCAATCACACGGCGCGGGAGATACACCGGCGACAGAGCGTCAACGGCCAAGACCTTCGTGAACGCGTCAGCAAGCACTACGACCGCCGCGATCATCCCAAAGGCTCGACCTTGCGCCCCTGTCGGATCACTTCTTTGCATCTTCCTCCCGCTGCTTACAATCGATACAGAACCGTGCGTGCGGCAGCGCATCGAGGCGATCGAAATGAATCTCCCCCTTGCACTGGTGGCACATGCCGTACGTTTCGGGCGAGCGATACAAACGCCGGAGCGCTTGGTCGATGTGCCAGAGAAATCGCCCTTCTAGGCTGGCAAAGAGCGCCGCTTTCTCACGTTCCATGGCGTCAGAGCCCTGGTCGGCCATGTGAAACGAGTACGACGACAAGTCACCTTCGGCTCCCTGTGGCGACGTCCCAAACGTCTCGTCATAGTGACCGAGTTCCTTCACGACACGACGACGCTCTTCGAGCAACCGCTTCTCGAAGTACGCAATCTGCTTCTTTCCCATGGGCTTGAACTTCTTCTCGCCGGTCGTGGGGCCAGTACCAGGCATCGTCAGCAGTCCTTGGTGAGGGCAATGTGTGCCGCGATACCATCGAGCTCGACAGCAACGGCATTAAAACCTACTTCGTTCGTATCCTTTGTGACGAGCGACTCCGCGAGCACCTCGCCCGCAATCCACTCGCGATGCACGCTGATTGCATCGCGCACTTCCGCTGGCCCGCTGATCTCGAGCCGGATTCGATCACTGACCTGCAGCCCAGTCTCTTTCCGCATGCGCTGCACACGACTCACGACCTCGCGCGCCAATCCTTCTCGGCGCAACTCGGGCGAGATCGCCGGATCGAGCGCGGCGAAGCGCGTGCCATCCTCCTGCACCACCAACGCGCCACTCGCGCGCCGCTGAATGCTCACTTCGTCGGCAAGGAGCTCGTGATCTGTCCCATCCACGCTGATCATGACCGGAGTCCCGTGCTCGAACGCACGCAGCGTCTCGCTCTCGAGCGCGGCGACGACGGCAGCGGCACGCGGGGTCTCCTTCCCCCAGCGCTTCCCGAGCGTCCGGAAGTTTGGCTTCGCCTCGAGCGACACGAGCGAGTCAGCGCTCGTGGCGAACTCGATCTTCTTCAGGTTGAGTTCGAGCATCAGCAACGGCGCCAGCGCGTTCACACAGGCTGTGGCCTCCGCCGATAATCGACCCGTCACGCAGATCATTGCGCCGAGCGGTTGCCGGACTTTCACACTCGCCGACTCGCGCGCCGCACGACCAAGTGTCGCCAGGGCGCGGATCTCCACCATCGCAGCCTCGAGCTCTGGCCGCACCGCGAATGAGGTCGCACGCGCATATGGCGCGAGATGCACCGACGTGCCGGTGAGTTCACGATGCATCCAATCTGGAAGGAATGGCGCCAGCGGTGCCAGCAACCGGCACACCACCACGAGACATTCCTGCAACGTCGCGAACGCGGCGCGATTGTCAGGCGCTGCCACGTCGTAGAACCGATCGCGCGACAGTCGCACATACCACTTGGACAAATCGTCGTCCACAAATTCCATCACAACGCGTGCGGCACTCGTAGCATCAAACGCCTCGAGCAGGCGGTTCGCCTCGGCCTCCGTCGCGGACAGTCGCGAGAGAATCCACTGATCAAGCAACGCGCGCTGTTCGGGCAGCGGATCCTGCGCACTTGGCGTCCACCCAAAGTTCGCGAGCTCCGCGAAAAACTTGTACACGTTCTTGAGCGTGAGGAGGAAACGCCCCGCGGTGTCGCGGATGACCGCCTCGTCAAAGCTGCGCGGCTTCCAAATCTGACTCGCGCTCACGAGGAACAAGCGCACCGCGTCGGCACCGTGACGCTCGAGCACCGCAGCTGGCGCGACCGTGTTACCGCGTGACTTGGACATCTTCTGCCCGGCCGCGTCGAGCACAAGGTCGTTCACGACCACGTTTTTGTATGGCGACGTGGCGTTCGCTTCGGCGCCCGGGTGGAGCGCGTCGCCAAGTCCCGTCGCAATCGCGAGGAGCGAGTAGAACCAACCACGCGTCTGATCCACCCCTTCGGCAATGAAATCGCCAGGGTAGTGCGCGCGGAACTTCTCCGCGTTCTCAAACGGATAATGCCACTGCGCGAATGGCATCGACCCCGAGTCGAACCAGGTGTCGATGACTTCGGGCACGCGCCGCATGGTGCCCGTCCCCGATGGCGCAGGCCACGTGTAGGCGTCGATGTACGGCTTGTGCGGATCGAAATCCGCGGGGAGTTCACGCCCCGAGAACGTAGCGAGATCCGCGTAGCTGCCGACCACCTGCCGCTCGGTGGGATCCGCGTCGTTGACCCACACTGGGAGCGGTGTGCCCCAATAGCGGTCGCGCGAAATTGCCCAATCGATGTTGTTCTCAAGCCACTGACCGAAACGCCCCGCACCGACCTCGGGCGGATTCCAGTTGACGGCATTGTTCGCCGCTATCATACGATCCTTGAAGGCCGTCGTCTTGATGAACCACGACGTCCGCGCGTAGTACAGCAGCGGCGTCCGGCAGCGCCAGCAGTGCGGATACGGGTGCGTGAGCGTTCCCGCTTTCCACAGCACGTCGCGCTTTTTGAGCTCGTCAATAATCAGCGCATCGGCCTTCTTCACGAAGAGCCCACCCACCACTGGCATGTCGGCCGGGAACTCGCCGCGCGCATTCACGGGCTGAAGGAAGCTCAGCCCATGACGCTGGCCCGCGGCGTAGTCATCGGCGCCAAAGGCAGGAGACATATGCACCACACCAGAGCCATCATCGGCTGACACAAAATCTTCGGCCACGATGATCTGATTGTTGCCTTCCGGATATTCCGCCCAGTCGAGCGGGCGCGTGTAGCGTTGCCCAGCGAGCGAGCGACCCGTGTGTGTCGCGAGCAACTCCCAACGCTCCTCCCAGCCCTGCCCCAGCACCGCGCCGGCGCGCGACTCCGCGAGCACCAACGACCAATCGTCACGCCCGTTCTTGCGAACCTCGACGTAGTTGAGCTCGGGATTCACGGCGAGGGCGGCATTCGACACGAGCGTCCACGGCGTCGTGGTCCACACCACAATGCGACGACGCTTCACCCGTCCGTCGCCGGCATCGGCAAGGTCGAGGGCGAGATACACCGACGGATCTTCGACGTCTTCGTATCCCTGTGCGACTTCGTGGCTCGAGAGCGCTGTGCCGCAGCGCGGACAATACGGAAGGATCTTATGCCCTTGGAAGAGCAGTTCCTTTTTGTAGAGCGTTGCCAACGCCCACCAGACCGACTCCACGTAATCGTTGGAGTAGGTCACGTACGGATTCTCGTAGTCGAGCCAGTAGCCGATTCGGCCGCTGATCTGCTCCCACTCCTGACGGTACGTCCAGACGCTCTCGCGGCAGCGCGCGTTGAAGTTCTCGATTCCGAACTTCTCGATATCCTGCTTGCCGCTAATTCCCAGCGCCTTCTCCACCTCGATCTCAACGGGCAATCCGTGCGTGTCCCATCCCGCTTTGCGGCTCACGGCGTGGCCGGTCATCGAACGATGACGGCAGAAGAGATCCTTGAGCGTGCGCGCGAATACGTGATGGATCCCGGGACGGCCGTTCGCCGTCGGAGGTCCCTCGAGGAATACCCAGCGCGGCTTGTCGGCATGCTGCGCGAGCGTCTGTTCGAACAGACGCTCCTCGCGCCACCGTTCGAGGAGAGCTTCCTCCATCTCGCGGGCGGGCTGCTCTGGGGGCAAGACGGCGAAGTGCGGTTGCTTGTCGGTCACGCGGGAAGCTTCTCCAGCACGCCCGTCACGAGCGTAGTCAGTACGGGTTCGGCTTTGGCAGCCACGGCGAGAATATGTGCGAGCGTGGCCGGTACGAGCGCGTCGGGTAGGCATTGGTCCGTAATGATCGACAGGCCGAGCACGCGCATCCCACCGTGCACCGCCACGATCACCTCAGGCACGGTGCTCATGCCAACCACATCGGCGCCGAGCAGGCGCAGCATGCGATACTCCGCACGCGTTTCGAGATTGGGACCCTGCACCGCCACGTACGTGCCTTCGCGCAACGTGACATGCTGTGCGACGGCCACGTCATGCGCGAGTGCGCGCAACGAGGCATCGTAGCACGCGCTAAGATCGGGGAACCGAGGCCCAAAGCGCTCGTCGTTCGCCCCAATCAACGGGCTGTCGCCGAGCAGATTGATGTGATCCGCAATCACCATGATGTCGCCCGGCGCCCACGCCGGATGCATACCACCACAGGCGTTGCTCACGACCAGCGTATGGGCGCCAAGCGCCTGCATCACGCGAACGGGAAAGGTCACCTGCTGGAGCGAATATCCCTCGTAGCGATGGAACCGCCCTTGCATGGCGACCACATGCTTGCCGCCGAGTGTCCCGAACAGCAAGCGCCCGTGATGCGACTCGACCGTCGAGAGCGGGAAGCCTGGGATCTCCTCGTACGGAATCGTGTGCGACACATTGATCGCTGCGCCGAGCGCACCGAGTCCGGTCCCAAGGATGATAGCAACGTCGGGAACGATAGGCGCACGGGAGCGAATGAGGCGCGCTGCGGCGTCAACGGCCGCATGCGTGTGCGCATGCATATGCGCATGCGCGGCGCCAAACATGCGGCCGTCTCCGTTGTCGTTCGACGCGCGCGCCAGACTCACGCGCTCACGCTCCGTCCACGACCTTGGCGTCCATCCACGAGCTCCGCTTGCCGCTCTCGAGTGCGTCGCTCGCCGGAAGCGATACCGGCGACGGCGCTTGTTCGGCGGCCTGCAACTCGGCGAGTTGGCGTTCGGTCATCGTTCGCATCTGCGCGAGGAACCCGCGGCGGGCGCGGTCGAGCGCGTCGATCTCAGCGCGTAAGCGCGCGGTAGATTCGCGCGCCTCGGTGACAATGCGGTCCGCGTCGGCCTGTGCCTCACGCACAATCAGTTCGGCCTCGCGCGTCGCCTGCTCCTTGGTGTCGGCGCGCATTTGCTGGGCGGAGATCAGCGCTTCGTTGAGTGCTTTGTCGCGCTCACGGAAGGCCCGCAGCTGCTCGTGAAAACTGCGAGCCTTGGCTTCGAGCTCAGCGGTCACGCGCGCAAGGCGCTCGAGTTCTTCCGCGACTTGGTCGCGGAACTGGTCAACGCGCGACTTATCATAGCCGCGCAACGCCGACCCGAAGTCGAAACGACGGGCGTCCATCGAGGTCAGATAGAAGGCTTCATCTGTCATGGCTATCTCGCTCCAAAAAGGACCGATCCCAAGCGCACCATCGTGGCGCCCTCCTCGATTGCAATCTCGTAGTCGCCGGACATTCCCATGGACAGCTCGTGCGCCGCGTGTCCCGCAGCGCAAAAGATTTCGCGAGTCGCATGCGCCCCCTGAAACACGGTGCGCAGCACCGACTCGGTGGCATCAAGGGGTGCCATGGCCATCACGCCGTGGACGTTGAGTCCCGGCAGCGTGCGCAATCGTGCTGCTTCGGCCTCGATCATTGCGGGCGCGTAGCCCCCTTTTGTCCATTCGCCCACTACGTTGACCTGCACCAGCACATCGATGGGCGCGCCACACTTCACCCCCCAGTTGCTGATGGTATCGGCCAACGACGTACGATCCACCGAATGGACAAGATGGAATCCGTCGAGGAAGCGCACCTTGTTGCTCTGCAGATGGCCGATCATGTGCCAGCGCGCCGCGATTGCCGCCCCCGTGACGCGGGTGCGTTTGTCGAGCGCCTCCTGCACCTTGTTCTCGCCAACGTCGTGGATTCCCGCGTCATACGCGGCCTCAACGGCGTCCGGACCATTCGTCTTTGTGACGGCAATCAGGCGCACGGATTGTCCGTGCCCACCGCGCCGTACGGCAGCGTCGACACGGCCCCGAACATCGGCCAATCGGTCTGGAAGTCCTAGAAATGGCATACCAGAGTAATTTAGCCGTTGTTCAGGGGGCTCGGCAAGTGACCGAAATCAAGCCGCGGCAACGGTTTACCGCCTCGTGACTGGTCCAAACCATGGCTTCGCCAACCTCGAATACAGCATCCCGAACGGCAATGGGGGGAGCGGTCTTCCGCTCCCCCCCAATGCACGGCAACTCCGATACGGTCCGTCGTGGTTCGCGACGGGCTTACGCGGGGGTCGGCTCCGGGGCTCCCAACAGTCCCGGCGACGCGACCTGGGGCTCTGGAATCGCGGCAGCCGGAGGGATCGTCGGCGGGTTGGTCGGAATCTCGACCCGCGCGGCGAGCGGCTCGCCCTTGAGCAGGCGGTCGAAGTCATCGCGCACCAGCGTCTCGCGCTCGAGGAGCCCGGCCGCGATCGCATCAAGGAGCGTGCGATTGGCGATGAGCACGTCCTTGGCACGGTTGTAGGCCTGCTGAATCACGCGCGACACCTCGTCGTCCACAGCCTGCGCGGTCCGTTCCGACACGGTGCGCCGGCTTGTGAGCTGCTGACCGAGGAAGACCTCTTGTTCGTTGTCGCCGACGAGGATCGGTCCGATGGAATCAGAGAGTCCCCACTGCGACACATAGCGACGCGCGATGCTCGTGGCCTGCTGAATGTCACCACTGGCACCCGTCGTCACACGACTGTGTCCGAAGACAAGCTCTTCGGCGACACGTCCGCCGTACGCCATCACGAGACGCGCCTCGAGCTGTTCGCGCGAAACACTGACGCGGTCATCCTCGGGGAGGGTGAAGGCGAGCCCAAGCGAACGGCCGCGCGGCACGATCGTGACCTTATGGAGCGGATCGTTACCCTTCACCATCATCGCGCACACGGCGTGCCCGCCTTCGTGGTACGCCGTGAGGCGGCGCTCTTCTTCCTTCATCACGAGCGATTTGCGCTCAGTGCCGAGCATGACTTTGTCCTTCGCGTCCTCGAAATCGATCATGTAGATCTTGTCGTGATTGCGGCGCGCGGCAAGCAGCGCGCCTTCGTTCACGAGATTGGCCAAATCGGCACCGGCCATACCCGGCGTGCCCTTCGCCAGCGCAATCACGTTGACATCCTCGGCGATCGGCTTATTGCGGAGATGGACCTTGAGGATCCCTTCGCGCCCGCGGAAATCGGGAGCGTCCACGACGATCTGACGGTCGAAACGCCCCGGACGCAGGAGCGCGGGATCGAGGACGTCCGGACGGTTCGTGGCAGCAATGAGGATCACGCCATCGTTCGATTCGAAGCCGTCCATCTCGACAAGCAACTGGTTGAGCGTCTGCTCACGCTCGTCGTGCCCACCACCCAGGCCAGCGCCACGATGGCGACCGACCGCGTCGATTTCATCGATGAAGATGATGCACGGAGCGCTCGCCTTCCCTTGCTCGAACAGATCGCGCACGCGGCTCGCGCCGACGCCCACGAACATCTCAACAAAATCAGAGCCCGACATCGAGAAGAAGGGACGTCCCGCTTCCCCAGCAACCGCCTTGGCGAGCAGCGTCTTGCCTGTGCCCGGAGGCCCAACAAGCAGGGCGCCCTTTGGCAGACGGCCACCGAGTTTGGTGAATTTCTGCGGATCCTTCAGGAACTCGATGATCTCTTGAAGTTCGACCTTGGCTTCATCGCAACCGGCGACGTCGGCAAAGGTGATCTTCGGCGTGTCACCGGAGAGGAGCTTGGCCTTCGACTTGCCGAACGAGAAGGCCTTGTTGCCGCCGGCCTGCATTTGACGGAAGAAGAAAATCCAGATCGCGACGATCATCAGCACCGGCAGCCAGGCGAGGAGCAACGAGCCAAAGCTCTGGCCCGCTTCGCTCGACGACACCACGACTTTGTTGGTGCGGAGCTGATCACGCTCGCGTTCCGTGAGCGGCCCAGGGAGCAGCACGTGGAACTTCTTTCCTGAGTGCCCGTCGATCGCCACCTTCTCACGGAAATCACCATTCACATGGCGATCTGAGGAAATGTTGACGGCCGAGACGTTGTTGGCATCGAGCTGTTGCTCGTACTGCGACACATTGAGTTCGACACGCGCCTCGTTGCGCGCGCTGGAGAACTGAATGAATGCCACCGGTACAAGGAGCACCAGCACCCAGAACGCAAGCGTTTTCGAGGTGCCGCCAAGGTTGCGCGGAGGTTTCTGTGGAGTGTTGGACATGTATCCTTATCCAGCCTTACTGCAGGCTGGCAACGTACGGCAGGTGTCGGAAGTTTTCCGCATGGTCGAGGCCGTACCCGACCAGGAACTCGTTGGGAGCGTCGAACCCTATGAACTTTGTCGGATGATGCAATTCGGTAGCAATGTGCTTGTGCAACAAGGCGCAGATTTCGATTGATGCCGGATTTCGAGCGGAGAGCAACGCGATCAGTTTGCTCAGGGTCCGGCCGGTATCGACGATGTCCTCAACTAAGAGAATGTGTTTCCCCTCCAGTTTTGTTTCCGGATCGTAGACTAATCGTACGTTCCCACTGGAGACGGTCCCGGAGCCGTAGCTCGAGGCGACCAAAAAGTCGACATGGAGGGGGCGCTGTATCTCCCGGACCAGGTCAGCCAGGAAGATAAAACTCCCCTTCAGGAGCCCGAGGACCAGGAGATCCCCGTCGGGGTATGCGGCGGTGATTTCGGTGCCCATCTCATGCACGCGACGCGCGATCGTCTCGCGGTCGTAGGCGATACGTTTCACGGCCCGACCAAGCAGTCGGGAATCGAGGGAGGGAGCCGGTGCGAGCGACGTGTCGTCGGCCCGTTGGTCAGCGGTCATTCGGACTAATATAGTAGCGTGACGGATTGGGGAGGGCGCATCACGAAGGTCGTGGCCGTACGCTCTACGGTAACGCCGCCAGATAATGGAATACGCCCCGCGCGCCCCGCACGCCCCGCGCGCGCCTCAGCAACCGTAAACTGCGCGAGGCGTTCCGTTCCGCGGCGATCAAAGGTCACGCCAACCCGAGCGCCGAGTGCGGGCCAGATGACCGCGAGTCCCTCTAGGTCGAACGGAGCGAGGGCACTGCGGCGAACCACAAGCGCACCATGCTCGACGACCGGATGGAGCCCGTCCACCACAGCATCCACCTGTCGACGCCACGCGCCCGCGGCTCGCCCGACATTGGCGAGCTCGGCGCCGAACCCCGGCTGTACCGCC
>Ga0214919_10000645_pt1 | contig 59293 bp, 89 predicted proteins | sample LL1503_MetaG_FD_177994 | JGI IMG/M metagenome (GOLD analysis project Ga0214919, IMG submission 177994) | Freshwater microbial communities from Lake Lanier, Atlanta, Georgia, United States - LL-1503 | ecosystem: Environmental > Aquatic > Freshwater > Lake | place: USA: Georgia | collected... | reverse complement strand
CGTAATGGCGACCAAAACTTATAAGTGCCTGAAGTGCAATGCAGATTCCAGCGAGGCATTTGTTGACCCGTACTTCAAGAAGCGTTTCGGCAAAGTGTGCCTCTGGTGCGCTGACCTGACAATTGATACCAGTCGGTATCTTGGAATGAGCCGTATGGTTGATGCAGAAATGGGAGACCTCTAATGTCCACCGCTGTCTGCCATAACTGTCTAGACAACGAACACGAATACTGCGCCAAGCGTTGCGGATGCGACTGCTGGCACAAAGACTAGAAAAGGAGATTTGTAATGACGCAATTCCAGAAAGAGCAACGAGAGGCTGTTCTAAAAGTGTCTGATTTGTTAAGGCACAATCAAGTCAGTCTTGGAACGCAAGGTGAATGGTATGTCGCACTACTGTTGAGAATTATTGGCGAACACCCGACGTTGATGGACTCAACTGTTGCCGCTGACGAGAATCTTCAGAACTGTGTCAATGAACTCGTTGACACTTTACAGGTAAGCGATATGGCTGGTAATGTAAGTGCTAACTCAACCACTATGAGAGGAAACTGATATGGGATACACACACTACTGGCGACAGCCAGAAACGGTGGATGCAGACAAGTTCGCTGCGTTCACAAAGAAAGTTGCAATGATTATCAGAGTCGCAGATGACGCTGGTATTCCGCTCGGAGATGTAATGGGTCAGGGTTCACCTGATTTAAGCGCAACGATGGTTTCGTTCAATGGCTTCGCCCAATTTGGTAACGAATCATTTGTTCTTGAGAACGGTGAAGAGTTCTCTTTCTGTAAAACTGGTCAGCGTCCTTACGATGCTGTAGTCACAGCAGTCCTTATCTGTTTGAAGAAAGAATTTGGAAGCGCATTTCAAGTTTCTTCTGACGGCAGTTGGTTGGACTGGACTGAAGGTAGAAACCTCTACGCCGAAACGTTCGGTGAAGAAGCGCAAGAGAGCGAGGTGTTTTCAAGTGTGCCAAAAAACTAAAGAACGTCGCACGTTACCTGGCGACATAGAGCGTTTGATTCAGACCAGAACGTTTATGTTCATTATGGGTTTCTTCTACTGCTATGTCTTTGTTCATAACGGATGGTTGGTAATCAAATGAGTGAACTGCCATATTGCGAAAAGTGTTTTAAGAACTGCGATGAAGAATTTGACTACCGATTTGAAGTCCCCGTTTGTAAAGAATGTGTACGCAAATTCAATCTGATTCCTACTAGCACTGGAGGTTATTGATATGAGTGAAGACATCAAGGACACATCAACATTGTGGAGTGTTCCATTCAGTGTTAGATGCCGAGTTGTAATTACTCCACCTAACGGTATGAGGGTTGGCGAGAACTTTGCTGACATTCTCAATGAGATGGTTGCTGATGCTCTACGTCTGTATGGCATAGAGGCAGAAACAGTTATGGTGTCACGTGGACGAGAATTAAGGAGTGTTCGTAAATGACAATGCCAAACATAAATGATTTCAAACAATACGAAGCGATGATTAAAGAACAATTGTCGCAAGAATTGTTACCTGAACTCCGTCCGTACTTAGAGCAGGGGGCAATGGGTGAGCAGTTACGCCACCCGTTGATTTATCAAGTACCTCTAATCAATAACGGTGCTGCTAATCATCTGTATAAATTCAAAGTGGCAGAAACACAGCGAGCGCTTAAAGAAAGCAACTGGACTAAGTACATCTGGTTGCACGAACGTCCGTACAGGATTGAAGCGTTCATTGAGATTGCTGACAAGATGAAAGACCGTGACTACTGGCAATTCCTAGTTGCGATTTGGTCAGATACAGAGAACGCTTGGCAGAATCTTGCTCAATGGCAACGCCTGTTTAATTCAGATAGACCAGAGAAAAAGCATCTGATGGATGAAGAAGAATTTTTCTACTATCAGAAACTGCCTGACACTGTGACTGTTTATCGTGGATGTCAAAGAGGAGTCAATGAAAAAGGATTATCGTGGACGTTTGATAAAGAGAAAGCAAAATTCTTTGCTCAACGTTTGAAGAAAGATAATTCAATAGTCATTCAAGCGACTGTAGACAAAAAGCAAGTGATTGCTGTGCTACTTGGTCGGAATGAACAAGAAGCCATCATCAATGGTATGACCAGTATTGATACTTGGTGGGATGTATGACAAAACCAACGTGGGATAAATTTCAACCTGCTCACGCTCTACGTAATGGCGTACCAGTAGAACTAGATGACAACACGACTTTGTGGCGTAATAAGTTCTACACAGTTGAAAAGAAATTACTGACGCCCGAACAAGGGGAGACAGGGGCTATTTGGTTATCTGTTAAACACAATGACCGTAGAGCCATCCGTGATTGGCGACATCTTCAGAGAATCAAGAATGAGTTGGCTGGTGCAGAGCGAGAAGCAATAGACATCTTCCCGCCTGAAAGCCAATTGGTTGATACTGCTAATCAATATCACCTTTGGGTTCTGCCCGTAGGTCAGAGCACCCCCTTTACTTGGCATCAAGGACGTTTGGTTGCCGATTCAAGTGACGACCCAGCACTTTTAAAAGTTATTGAAGCCGCTGGTTACACAAAAGAGGATGTTGCAAAGGCTGTACAAAGACCGTATGAAAGGAGCGAATAATGGAACAAAAAGATTATGTGGTGCTTGTCAATTTGAAAGGTGAAGCAATATCACTAGGAGCAGAAACTGAAATTGACGCACTGGCTAAAGCCAAACTAATCATTGAAGAACAATATGGAAAGAGCGTATCTGTTGATGCGACCTACAAAATAGCCTAAAAAACATTTTCGACACGCGCCTAACCCCAATTGGTGTTAACCTAATGTGGGTTATCCTGTAATTCCCAGAAAGGGGAACTAAATGACAATGGTAAATGTAAGCGTTGTTGTTAAAGATGCCTTCGCTGACCCATCAAGCGAAGTTGGCGTTAATGTCAATGGTTATCTCGGAATTGCCTCTGCTTTACAGTGGTATGGCGAAGTTGGTAACATTGAAATTGTAAAAGAGATTCCTACCTCAGCGTAAAGAGGCAGGTTTCGCAATAGGGGTGACGTAAGAGTTTCCTCGCTGACTTCATCGTCAGTGTCACCTTCTATGTGGGCGCGGGTTGTTCCGCCACGTGCGAACACGGAACACTTAACAGGTAACCTTTTGTAACCTTTTGTTACCTGGCGATTCAGGCTCCCAGATTTACCTGGTAATTAGCGCTTCGTACCGTTGTAACACTCACTTACAAATCCGTAGAATTGTCGGTAACCTCACCTACACTAAATGTGAAAGGTGGTGCTAAATGAGCAACCAGAGAGATGAATTGTTTCTGCCCTATGCAGGAACGTCAGGTCATAGCGGTAGTGAAACTTCTGCTGTACGCGCTCGCACAATGGATAAATCAGGGAAGACTGCACAACTGCAATCCTCTGTATTAGCCATTATTAATCACGCTGAAGCAGATGGCGTTACGTGGAAAGATATTTCAGAACGTCTGAATGTCCATCACGGTACGGCTAGTGGTGTTCTTAGCGTGTTACACTTATCAGGAAAGATAGAGCGGTTATCCGCTACCAGAGATAGGTGCAAAATCTATGTCTCACCTGATTGGGTTTTTTTCCGCCCCACTGAGACTCCCAAAAACAAACAACCTAAAGCAAAGACGATAACGTCGTCCGTTTTTCAGGTGCTTGGTAAGGAAGTGTTAGTGACTCAATATCCAGATGGCTCAACAACTGTTGCTGTCCGTGATTACCCCAGCGATACTTGGTCACCGCCAATCGTTGCTTCATATTCCCAGAAATCAAATGTTTGAAAGGATTGTAATTCAACTTTATCTATGGCAGTCTAAGAATAACCCCCGTTAAGGGAGTTATCACTAACGAAAGGTAAACGTATGCGTTTAACCCCACGTGGAGAGTTTGTATTAGTAAATCTAGTTGTTTGGCTTCTGTTCGTAGGAATCCAGATAACACTAAAAGAACCAAAGGCGAGCGCAGAAGAACCGCTCCCTGTAGTTGTAGTTGAAGCCCCTTGGCTTCCTGACGATTCCAGAAACTATGCTCGTTCATTAATAGATGACTATGGTTGGAACGTAAAACAATTTTCTTGCCTTGACCAGTTGTGGACTAAAGAGAGCAACTGGCGACATAAATCAAAATCCAAAATCCCTATCAAGGTTGATGGTGAAATCGTCTACGCTGGCGGTATCCCACAAATCTTAGGACTTGATATTGCAACACCTCCGAAAGAGCAGATTATCCGAGGGCTTGATTACATCGTCCACCGTTATGACAACCCGTGCAATGCTTGGGCGTTCTGGCTACGTCAGGCTGGCGGAAATCAGATTGGAGGTTGGTACTAATGTTGATTAGAAAATTCAAAGAGCATAGGAAACAAATGAAGTCGCTAAAGCAATGGCGTAACTTCGTTGAAACCTATTCACGTTCAATCAAAACAAATGTCAGTGGCAACCGCTAAAGTAGATACAGTCAGAAAGGATAATTGTGGGCGTAATTGGTAGACCTTTAACAGAAGCCGCTTGCGCTAATGAAAATCCTTTTCTCTTTGATGCCGTAACTTGGGATGAAGCCAGACCAGCACTTACTTTCTGCCGCGTCTGTCCGATTACTGAACTATGTAAAGAAGAAGTGCTGACAAACAAACCAAAAAGTACCGCGTTTGACGGCGTAGCAGGTGGCTTAGTCTGGCGTAATGGTCACGTAGTAGAAAAATCCACATACACCCAAAAGGAGAAAAAATAATGTCCGCACAAATCACGTTGATAGGTAACTTGACGCAAGACCCTGAACTAAAGTTTTTGCCGTCTGGCAAAGCACTGTGTACCGTAAATGTTGTAACTAGCAAAAAGAAGAACGTCAATGGTGTCTGGGAAGAATCAGATACAACGTTTTGGAAAGTTACCGTTTGGGACAGGGCTGCTGAGCACGTAGCCGATTCTGTTCAGAAGGGCGACTCTGTAATTATTGTAGGCACCGCTGCTGAACGTTCTTGGGAAGGACGTGATGGACAGAAGCGTACGACTGTAGAAGTAACAGCCCAGAAGTTTGCTGTAGAACTAGGGCGAGCGCCTGTGAAAATTCAAAAGAGCAACGTAACCCGTTCATCTTCACCGACCCCTGCCAGCGAAGACCCTTGGTCAAAGCCTCTGAGCGAACCAGCGCAGGATTTCCCTTTTTAGGTCAGTATCCAGAAACGGAGTATGAAGGCTCAGAAGCCTCATAGAGACCGTTTTGCCCTTTGGGTAATATCTTTACCTAGCCCGAAGGGGCGAACCCTGTTAAACGCGCTTTAAGCCCCAAAAACGCCTCACGCAACACACAGAGACCTGTTGGCTTTACACCTACCCCCCGTTAGGGATAGGATGACCAAGTCACTCACTAGAGAGGAGCACTACCGAGATGACTGCACAAAATACAGAGCACGTAAAAATGCTTGATTCAGTTGATGCCTTAGAGACATTTTCCCTGATGTCTGACAAGGTCAGAGAAATGGTAAGAGATGATGCGCGAGCAACACTTCTTATCAAAGACCCTGCTGGCGAGCACATAGACAATGAAATGATAAATGTCATTGCCGTAACACTTATCCAACACGGTTGGCAAATTGACAACCGTTTCACCTTTTCAAGTAATGAGGTGACCGCGTGAAGGTAAAACTTCTCAACGAAGATGAACTGGTTGGCTATGTATCTGTCAAAAAGTTCTCGAACCGTCCGAACAACTTCAAGTACAAATTGACGTTTGGTGACGTTATGGCTGCTCAAGGTTCAGCAACTGTTGCTCGTACTGGTTGGGTTGAAGCCGAGTCAGAGCAAGATGCTGTTCGTAAAGTGACCAGCCTTGTTTGTTCATCTGATTCACCGTTTGAGGGAGAGCACTTCCTAAATTGGGTACGCAACTTTGCTGACTCACTGCGTCGTGCTTATCCAGAGGTGGTGGCGTAATGGGTGTTTATGCTGTGAATGTAACCCTTACCTATCGCGTTGAAGGTAAAGATAGCGAGAGTGCTATTGAAAAGGCTCTCGACTTACTGCGTGATGACTTACTAAATAAATCTGTAAGTGCTGGTGACTTTGCTATTCAGGCAGAAGTCATTCCATCCGCAATGGTGAGAGCAGGTCTTTGATGCTCCCACAAACATACGTCACGTTTAAAGCGGACGGCACAAAAGAAACAGGAACGTTTGATTCCAACTCTTGGCTAAAGTTATTTCAGGGAATTGTTGGTGGTTATATCGAACCTGTTTACTTAGAAAAGTTTGGTTTGGTTATGTGGGGTAATGAAGAAGCCCGTTTGCTTAACCACACTAACTCAGAAGGCGTAATTGTTGAAGGCTTGCCATTCAACGCTCACGCTACTGCAATTGTCAGAGACAATCACTTCCCCATTCCGACAATTGATATGCTCGGTAATGTTGCCTTTACCAGTATCAAAACAACAAAATCTGGGAACACGTACGGAGTAAGTGATGAACAACTTCAGATGCTTATGGCGTACGAAACTAAAGCGAATGACTCAGGGAGCAGAGAAATCTATTGGTCTGTGAGTTCTGGTGATTAATCAAGACGCAACCGTAGGGGGGCAGAGCAATCTGCCCTCCGTGGTTGTAAAATAAAACTATGTCTATCCCGTTTATTACTCACGATGTTGCAAGAGCGATTTACGAATACGCTGGAAATCAGAAAGATGGCTTACCTGCATTTGATGATTTAGCACCCACCATACAAATAAGTTATATTGAAGAAGCCGAAGCAGCGATGAGATGTCTTGTTAAACATATTAAATTCCTTGCTGCATCTGTACCTGAACAAGAACTACAGCCTGTTATTGTAGGCATTATGCACGCGCTCGCAGAAACTCTTACACCTCAAAATGGCTGATTCAAAAATCTATAGATGTAAATGTGGTGAATGGATTTACGATAATCAGGAGTGTACGGTTTGCGACATTCTAGATAAGCGCTATAAAAAACCGAAACTGTAAGATTTAAGTTACCCTTCTGTTATCGAGAGGGGTTGTATGGACAACGAAAGCGAAGCAAAATTAGACGCCGTAAATAATGCTATTCACGGTCTTGCAACCCTTCTCGACAAAGAAGGTGCAATGTGTACGTCTTGGGTTCTAGTCAGCGAATGGATGGACAGTGAAGGAGACGTTTGGTTCTCTACACACTCTGAACCCGATTTGCCCGTTTGGAGAATCAATGGGATGCTTCAGCACGCTCAAGATATAAAAGCCGCCGACCATTTCAGAGAACGGACAACGAACTATAATGATGACGATTTATAAGTTATCAATTGTTCGTTAAAACATTTGTAATTGATTACTCCGCCACGGTATCCAGACGTAACGGGCTTTGAGCCTTGCGCTACTAGCGACCCTGAACTGTGGTTCCCAGAAAGAAATAATCAATTTGTAAAGATAACCGAGATTGCAAAAAAACTTTGTCACACCTGTCCTGTAATAGATGGTTGTGCCGCTTACGCTCTAGGTACAGACGTAGAAGGTATATGGGGAGCGACAACAGAGAAAGAAAGACGTATCACACAAAAACAGAAAAATATCGAGCCGTACAAATTCACTAGAGCAGTATCTATGTTGTTAGACAAACTGAGCGCTAAGTGATGTTATCATTTCGTAATATGGAGGAAGTATCAACGTCAGACGGATTGACTCCCTTGCTAGTAGCGGCAGTTAGGTTAAATGAAATCTATCGCTCGTTGCTTGAGGGGGGATTTTCGTCTGAAGAGGCACTATCCTTAATCTCTAAGATGTCAAAATTAAACGACTAGGATTATCAAATGGCGAAACCTGACTTAAATGAATTAGGTACCACTGGTCTACGTCGTAGTGGTGGTTTCATCACAGAAGAATTTCTTAATCAACTTCGTGGTCGCCGTGGTCTCCTTGTTTATCGTGAGATGGCAGACAATGACCCAGTAATTGGTTCGATTCTTTATGCTATTGAAAAGGTTGTTCTCCGTCTTGATTGGCGTGTAGACCCATTGGAACAAACTCCAGAAGCAGAAGAAGTTGCAAAGTTTATTGATGAGTGTTTTGAAGATATGTCTGACTCATTTGACCAGACACTAGCCTCAATTCTTTCAATGCTTGTATATGGTTTTTCTTTCCACGAAATTGTTTACAAAGTTCGCGGTGGAGATGTTGAAGACCCTCAGCGTAAATCAAAACACACTGACGGAAAGATTGGTTGGCGTAAATTCCCAATTCGTTCTCAAGAAACTTTGAACAATTGGATGATAGACGTAGAGGGTGGTATCCAAGGATTCCGCCAGATGGACCCGACAGGTGGTGGGTTCAGAGAAATCCCTATTGATAAAGGTTTGTTATTCCGTACAACAGTAAACAAAAACAATCCAGAAGGTCGTTCACTACTCCGTAACTGTTTCCGTCCTTGGTATTACAAGCGACGTATTGAAGAAATAGAAGCAATTGGTATTGAGCGAGACCTTGCCGGACTTCCTGTTGCAAAAGTTCCGCCTGAGTATTTATCAAGTGGTGCTACCGCAGAACAGCAATCTGTTCTTGCCGAAATTACAAAGATTGTTCAGAACATTAAGCGTAATGAGCAAGAAGGAATTATCTTTCCTAAGATGTACGATGAAAACAACAATGAGATGTTCTCATTAGAGTTGTTGTCTTCTGGCGGCTCACGTCAATTTGATACTGACAAAATCATTGGACGTTATGACCAGCGTATTTCGATGTCGGTTCTATCTGACTTCATCCTTCTTGGTCACGAACAAGTAGGCTCGTTTGCATTAGGTTCACAGAAGATGGATTTGTGGACTATGAGCGTTGAAGCAATTGCTAAATCTATCGCTGAAGTGTTTAACCAATACGCTATCCCACGTTTACTAAAATTGAACGGTATGAATACTGAACTATGTCCTTACCTAACTTACGGTGAAGTGTCTTCAGTTGACCTACAGGCTCTTGGTGATTACGTACAGAAGTTAATTGGTGCTGGTGCATTAACTCCTGATGACAAGTTAGAGGCTTATCTTCGTGAACAGGCATCGCTGCCTCCAGCGGAGAACTTGGTCGAATAAATGCCGCTAGTTATCAAGGCTAGAGATAACTCTGGTGACAATACTCAGCCCCCTTTAAATCCAGATGAACGCGACGTTGCTGCAACAATCAATCAAGCGACCAATGGTTTAGAAGTAGCCGCTGTTTCTAACGGTGTTCAGTCTGCAATTGCTTCAGGCAACATAGAGAATGTAATTGATGCTTTACCGTGGGATGAAACAGCAAGCATTTTGAATCAAACTGTTACAGCGTTTAACCGTGTGACCCGCAAAAGAATTGGTGATGGTTTTCCGAAGGTAGGATTTCAGGGCAGGTTTGATTACACAGACCCACGTACGTTGCAATATGCTCAACAGCAATCAGCCACGCTTGTAACTAATATGACGGTGCAGATGCAAGCCAATGTTCGTACAGTTATTGGTAGAGCCTTTGAACAAAGAATCAACGTATGGGATACAGCAAAAGAGTTACGTTCTGTTATTAACTTGACCGAAAGGCAAGAAGTAACGTTGACCAAGTTTGCTGAACTAAACAGAGCAAGATTAAGTGCTGAAGGTTTGTCAGGTCGTAAGTTAGAAAAAAGGTTGGATGAATTAATAACTCAGAAGTACAAACGTCTTATATCTCAGCGCAGCAAGGTAATTGCACGTAATGAAATTCTAGTTGCTGAGAACAAAGGTCGTTTTCTTGGTTTTGAGCAGATGGTAGAACAGGGATGGGCGCATCCAATGTCTGTAAAACGATGGAGCACTTCTACCGATGAGCGTACTTGTTCCATCTGTATGCCTATGAACGGTATGTCAGTACAGTGGAATCAGTCATATCCGAACGGTGTCTTCAATCCTCCAGCGCACATACAATGCCGTTGTTCAATCTCGTTGTTAGAGCCTGATTCAAGACTTGCACAAAACTTTATGCCAACTGGCGTAGTAAATTAAACGTAGTGTGAAAGAATAGACCTATGCCATACACAATTGAAACGACAGCCGTAGACTGCAAAGGCTTTGCTGTTGTAGACGATAAAGGTAAAACTGTAAGTTGCCACGCTAATCAAAAAGATGCTGTGGCTCATCAACGTGCCTTGTATGCCAACGTTCCAGATGCAACTAAAGAAAACCCTACTTCGACTGACGTTCACGTAGATACTGCAATGCCTAGAGTCAGAATCAAGAAGCCTGACCTAATTAAAAACTCCAGCGTAGAAACACTTATAAAGCAACATAGTAAGTTGCACGAAATTACTGATACTCCTACTGGTTCACAATTGTTCATTCACCATAACATTATGGATGAAGCAATTCGTAAGGGTGCAAACATAGATTGTTCCTGCGGTAAGTGGAGTGAGCCTTTATTAATAGATTATGTAACGACTGAATTAGAAACACTTCAGAAGTCAGATAGTCCTGCTATGACTCCTGTAAAACAAATCATCCAGACAGGTATTGATGAAGGTTATAAGTTTGCAGATGTTCTACAGATGCTCGACATCGGCGGATATATGATGGTCGTTAGACCCAAAGAAATTGTTGCAGCCTCTGATACAGAAAAATCTGTACTCACCCGTATAAAAGATTTAATAACAGAGGTGCTTGCTAAAGAAACAGCAACGCCTGACACTTTCGTACCACCTAAAGCCGTTCAAGAAGAAGCCAAGCGTGCTTTGCAATGGATTAAAGATGGTCACGCAGGTAGCAACTTCACTAGCGTAGGGCGCACACGTGCTGCTCAATTAGCAAGTGGTGAAGGAATCTCACGCGACACCATCGCACGTATGAAATCTTTTCTTGCGCGTCACGGAAATGATTCGCAAGCCGAAGGATACAGTCCTGGAGAGGCTGGGTTTCCGTCACCTGGTCGGGTTGCATACGCTGCTTGGGGTGGGGAAGCAGCGAAGACTTGGGTAGACAAAATCTGGCGACAGTATGATTTGGCAAAATCTCACGGTGAAATAACTACTGTGTATAAAGCCGATGAAAAGAAATTTACACTCGGTCCTTGGTATATCCCAGACCAGCAAGATGCTCACGGTGAATGGACAGACACTGAAGAACTCCAATCTGCATTATGGGCGTATGTAAAGAATGGTGACAGACAAATTCGTTTGCAGCATAATAAGAACGTTGTCGCTGGTGAATGGGTAGAAGCAATGACCTGGCCATATCCAGTTACAGTGCCGATAACAAAGGCAGACGGCACTGTCGTAGATGTTTCATATCCAACTGGTACTGTTTTTATGGGCGTACAGTGGAAAGACTGGGCGTGGGAATTAGTTAAGGCAGGAAAACTTTCAGGTTATTCAATTGGTGGTAAGTCTGAAAGAGTATTAGTAGACCTCCCTGATGAATCTGTTGCAAAAGAATCATCTCTCAAGGTTGGCGATATGGTTGCTTGGAGTTCTTCTGGTGGTACAGCGAGAGGAAAGATAACAAGCATCAAGCGTGATGGTGTATTGAATATCCCTGGTACTGATTTTAAAATTAATGCTACTGTTGAAGAACCTGCTGCATTAATAAGAATTTATAAAGAGGACAAACCTACCGACACAATTGTCGGACACAAATTGTCTTCATTGAGGAAACAATAATGGAAAAAGATATGAATGGTAATTGGTTTATAGTTCAGGAGGAAGTAGCGCCTGACTTAGAAGCAAGTCTCCGTATGTTGCTTTCAAATACAGTAAGTGTTTACCACCGTGCTCACGGTTATCACTGGAATGTAAAAGGATTAAACTTTGCTGCGTATCACGAATTCTTTCAAGAAATCTATGAAGACCTTTATGGCTCAATTGACCCTACTGGCGAATGGCTCCGCAAATTAGATAAAGATTCATTATGTGGTCTAAGCGATTTTATGAAAAACCGTACTATTCAAGACCCAGAGATGATGCCGATTACTGCTATTGAAATGCTTAAAGATTTGTACGGTGCTATAGAAGAATTAGACGAATGTACGGAAATGTGCCTAGAACTAGCAACTGTTGAGGATGAACAAGGGCTTATTAACTTTCTTGGCGAGCGCATAGATATGTTAGAAAAATGGGAGTGGCAATTGAAGGCTACTTTGGCTGAGACGCTATAATTCAACAATCTAAAGAGAGGTAATCAAATGATTACAGAACAAAAGTTCCGTAAAGGTCAGACAATTATGGTTAAGCCAACCTCTGGCGTTATACGCCCTGCTCGTATTGCTACTGTTACTAGCCAAACATCTCTTGTAGTTGTATATGGCAAGGGAAACAAAGCAACAGTAACCGTTGCTCAAAATACAGGAAAGACAACAAAGCCTCGCCTAGCGTCTGAGTGACAGTAACCACTCAGGATTCTCTGTCTGTTCAGATTGGCAAAGGAACAGCGTTTGCTGTCACTAGAGCGGCTTCAACAACAATCCGTGGAACACAGTTCAACCAATAATTGTGACTTGCATTTTCAGACACCTCGCTTATTTTCAGACGTGTTTAGCGTCGAAACTACCGTTGATGTGTTAGCCTTTTCTTACCGTGAGTTGAACAATTAAATGGTGACTCACAATCTTTACCCAAACGGTGTAGGAGGAAATAATGGCTAAGGCTCCGAAATTAGTACGCCTTGCAATAGATGAAACAAGCGGTGTTGACCATCCAGCCCACCTTTCAGAAGGATGGCTTGTAATGAAATCAACAACGAGTGAAGAAATCGAAGCAGTCATTGATTCACTTACCGATACAACGAAGGAGGACTCAGTGTCCGAAGAAAATACAGTTGTAACTGAGGACGCAGCAGTTGCGGAAGCGCCAGTCGCAGAAGCAGTTGAAACTGAGTCTCCAGCAGAAGTAATCGCAGAAACAGAAACTGAGAAGGCGACTGCTACAAAGGCAGACCCAATGGCTCAGTTGCCTGGCGAGTCAGATGCTGACTACGCAAAGCGTATGAAAGAAATGAAAGCCGAAGCCAAGAAGCCTATGGCAATGGAAAAGTCAGTTGAATCTTTTGAGAAAGCAATTTCTTTTGAGAAGGCTCGCGCTGACGAAGCACTTGCACTACTTCAGAAAGAACGCGATGAGCGTGCTGACGAAGTTGCAATTGCAAAGGCTAAGAATTGGAACAACCTTCCACTGGAAGCGGAAAAAGTTGGTCCAGCACTTCGTCGTCTATCAATGATTGACGAAGAACTCGCAAAAAGCATTGAAGGCATTTTAGAAGCCGTCAATACTCAAGCAAAAACATCAAACCTATTTGCCGAAATTGGTAAGTCAGTTGACTCATCTGCTGTAAATGCTTATGACCGTCTAACTGCTCTTGCAAAGGCTGCTTTTGAATCAGGTGTAGCACCTTCTATCGAAGTTGCAATGGCTGATGCTGCTCTTGCTAATACAGACCTCTATAAGCAATACCTCACCGAGAAGGGTGCTAAGTAAAATGGCATACGAAATTAATAACTATTCCGTAAGAGCGACCTTCGTTGCTGGTGCGGATTTGTCAGCCAAGCAGTACACATTTGTAAAGTTGAACTCAAGTGGACAAGTAATTGCAGCCGCTGCTGCAACAGATGTACCAATTGGTGTTCTACAAAATAATCCAGTATCAGGTGCAGAAGCATCTGTACTCATCGTAGGCGGAACAAAGATTGTTGCGTCAGCCGCAGCAACACTTGGAACTGCACTAAACTTCGGAACCTCTGCTACAGGTAAGGCTGCAACACTTGCTGTTACAGATACCACTAAGTATGTTCTTGGCGTTTATCTAGAGGCACCAGCCGCTGATGGCGATATCGTTGCCGCAATTGTAAATTGCGCTTCACCAACAAGAGCGAACTAAGGAGCCGACTAAATGCCACAACCAACGTTAACCGACTCGCACATTGATGCGATTCTTACAAACATTTCTGTTGCTTATATGCAGAAGCAAGAAAACTTTATCGCTGATAAGGTTTTCCCAGTAATTCCTGTCGACAAGAAATCAAACAAGTTCTTCGTCTACACAAAGAATGACTGGTTCCGCGATGAGGCACAACGCCGTGCAGATGCAACCGAATCTGCTGGTTCAGGTTATTCACTAACCACTAGCACATACAACACAGATGTATGGGCGTTCCACAAAGACATCGGCGACCAGACACTTGCTAACTCAGATGCACCTCTAAATCCACTTCGTGAGGCTTCAGAGTTCGTAACACACCGTCTCCTTCTTCGTAAGGAACTACAGTTCGTAACTGACTTCTTCACCACTGGTGTATGGGGTACAGACGTAACTGGTGTTTCAGGCGCACCATCAACTGGTGAAACTCGTCAATGGTCTGACTACACAAACTCAGACCCAATCAATGATATTGAGGCTGCAAAGTCTGCAATTCTTTCAACTACTGGACAAGATGCAAACACACTTGTTCTCGGATACGAAACTTTCCGTCAGTTGAAGAACCACCCAGACCTTGTTGACCGTATCAAGTACACATCTTCACAGACAATCACAACCGATATGTTGGCAGCAATGTTCGACATTCCTCGCGTTTTGGTTGCAAAGGCTGTAAAGGCAACAAACAAGGAAGGCGCTTCTGGCGCTTACTCCTTTGCATACGGCAAGGGCGCAATGCTCTGCCACGTTGCTTCAAATCCTGGTGTACTTACACCGTCTGCTGGTTACACATTTAACTGGACAGGCGTGTCAGGTGGTCTTGGTGCAAACATCGGAACTTCATCATTCCGTATGGAATCAATCAAGGCAACACGTGTTGAGGCTGAAATGGCTTTCGACAACAAGATTATCGGTTCAGACCTCGGATACTTCTGGTCTACAATCGTCGCGTAATCTATTTCGCTGAGAGGGGGAGGGTCAGAAATGACTCTCCCTTTCTTACTTAAAAAGGGGAAAAAATGAAAGCGCGTATTTTAAAAAAATTAACAAATGATGGAAAAGATTTAGAAGTAGGAACAATTGTTGACGTAAGCGAATGGCGTAATGCTAAGTCATTAGAAGGTTCGCGGTATATTACGTTTGTAAGTGATTCCGAAGTAACAGCAACAGTAACGGTGCCAAAGAAAAAGGCTGCTGTTAAATAATTTAGCGTAGGGGTGAACAATGGCAATTCCTGGCAATCTCAGTCTTGTAACTGTTACAGGTACTTACATTGATATTTCAGGCGTGCCTATTGCGGGACAGGTAAAGTTCACCCCGCGTGCTGTTCTTCGTAACGTAACATCTAACGTAATCCTTGTTAACAGCACAATCGTTGTAACGCTTGATTCTAATGGTGCCTTCTCCCAGCAACTTGTGGCGACAGATGACGCTGATGCTTCTCCAGTTGACTTCACTTACTATGTAGAAGAAGCGTTCGTAGGTGGTAGAAGTTTCGACATCCTTCTCCCTGCATCTAACGCAACCGTAGATTTAGCAGACGTTTCCCCTGCTGTAGCCAATGACGGCACTGGTGCTCTTTATGTATCTCAGGCAGAGTTTCAAAACTATGAAGGTCGTTTAACTGTCGTAGAAGCATCTGCCGCTAGTGTTAGTGGTTACTTCACTTCACTCAATGCCGCGCTCGCAACTGCTATTGCTAATACAAATACTGCCGTAGCCCTGACTTCTAGTTATGTTCAGGCTGTAGGCAACATAGGAGACAACGGCGTTCTTTATCCAGCAAGGGCGTTCTAATGTTTGGAATGACACCTGTTCAAATGGTTATTAGCCTTGTTGTAATTACCGTAGTTGCTTGTTGGCTAGGAGATAGATAATGGCGTTACCTGGAAATATAACGTTAATAACTGTCACTGGTCAGTATCTAGATTTTAAGGGTGCTCCTATTGATGGACAGATAAAGATTTATCCGTCCAAGGTTTTGATTGATGCTCTGGCTGACACAATTATTATCCCAGCGACTATTACAAAGGATTTAGCGAATGGTGCTTTCTCGGTAACAGTCCCAGTAACAAATGACCCTGATGTTAGCCCGTTAAATTACTTTTATTACTTTGAAGAAGCGTTTACAGGCGGCTCTACTTATATTATTTATTTGCCAGCGTCGCTAGGTGCTACCGTTGATATTACCGACGTTAGAGCAGACCAAGCGATTGTTTCTTACATCCAACCTATCGCTTATCAGTTATGGCCCCCTTTGAGAGTACGTACTCAAGTGCTTGAAGCCTTTTATTCAACTGCTGGTTCTGTACCAGCGCCTGGAACTTATGCGTATTTGTATTTGTGGCAAGATACCTACGCAACGTTAGCGAGCACGCTCGGCACTTACGCTAATGCTGTAATTAGCAGTCTTTCTTTTACGCCCAATCGACTGCAAGCAATTTTAGACCGTATGGCAAGGCTCCAGAACTACACAGCAACGTCAACAGACCTTCGGGATACAACTAACCTAGGAGTGGTGACAGAGGCTGGCTATAGGGCTGCAATGGCTAAATACGGCACGTATACAAATTGGCAGAATCAATACGCTACGTACAACTTGATGACTGGGAGTACGTACACGTGGACGTATTCCCAAGTAGGCACTTTGCTTCAGCAACTAGGTCTTGCTCTCAATGGTCAAGACCCTCGCGACCTAACAGGTCTGACTGACCCGTTGTTAAGTATCACTCGTCCTGTAAATGGTAGTGACTATGGTGCTTTAACTTTGACAGGACAAACTAATGCTCAGGTTGCTGTGAACTACACCAGTTATGACGACTTGCAAAACAGTGCAATTAACATTGGGTTCACATACAATCTCCGTGACTGGGCTGATAGACTTCGTACTAACGCAAACCGTCCGCACGCTCTGCTTATGAAGGATTATACGTATGGCATTAACATATAAAGTTTTGGGGCAAGCGATTCCTGCTGCTTCCACCATTACAGACCTTTATACAGTGCCGTCTGCTACCTACGTAATTGTTAACTCTGTCGTTATTTGTAATACAAACTCAGTAGCGACAACTTTCCGTATTTCAGTGGCTAAAGACGGTGCTGCTGATACTCTTGCTCAGTACGTAGCACGTGAAATTCCTATAGCGGGTAATGCGACTACAGAATTTGCAATGGGAATTACAATGGATGCTGCTGACAGATTGAGAGTTTACTCAACATCTGGCAGTTGTTCGTTTAACGCTTTTGGCGTAGAGATTCAATAGGAGGCATAAATGCCAACAACATCTGGCGGTATTAGATACCCTGCTTCGTCAGCGTCAATCAATATCCCTCAAGATTTGCAATACCTTGCTGAAGACGTTCAGACTTACATTAACGCTAACGCACTTACTGCTTCTGGTACTTACACTCTTACCAATAAAAAGATTGGTTCTACTGGTCTTGGTTGGACAGGTTCTTCAGGTCAGACTGTTTATACAACCACAATGCAAGCGACTATTCCGACTGGCAACAACACCGTAACTATTCCAAACGCTTCTGGCACTGTATCACTTATTTCTTTGGCTGAGACTTTGTCAAACAAAACTTTTGCTAGTTCATTAGCAATTGCTGGTTCTGCTTCTGGAACAACCACTTTCCAAGCGCAGAACGTTGCTGGTGGTGTAATCACACTTCCGACTGCTGGTGGCACAATGGCTGTAGTAGATGATATTGGTAACGGCGAAATGCTTGTCATTATGGGTGTCTACGTTTAACAATTAAACTTGTCTATGGCAGAATAAGCCTAGAAGAAAGAGGAAACGAATGGCTGTAAATACACCGAAGGCTCTGTTCCGAGGTAACGCTACGACTAGCACTGGAACAACCCTTTACACTGTCCCTGCCTCAACGACAACTATTGTCACTAGCATCATCGCCGCTAATAACTCATCCTCTGCTCAGACCTTTACAATTGCGTTTGACGGTATTGCTATTGCAACAACAGCGGCTATGGCTGCTAACTCATCACAGATTTTTGATATGAAACAAGTTCTGACAACAACTAAACTAATCACTGGTGGAGCGAGCGCAACTTCCGTTTCATTCCACATTAGCGGAATTGAGAGCGTATAACAAATGGGTGCATCAACAATCCCTGCTGGTGGTGCTAGTGGCGGTCTATCACCTAAGTACGTAAAGTACACATCGTCTGGAACATTCACCTTACCTGATGGTTATGGTGCTGCAAAGCCACTTCTAGTTTCAATTCAAGTCCTAGGTGGCGGTGGTGGTGGTGCTCTCATCATAGGCAGTTCAGGAAATGCGTATGCCGCTTGGACAAATTATTTTGGTCAGTCATATACAACCTCTTATGCGAGTATTTTTCCTGGCGGAACAGGAAACGGTGGTGCTGGCGGCTCAGGTGGTTTGTGTGCAACTCAACTTTATTTGACTTCTAACTTATCTTTTACTATTGGTGCTGCTGGAGCAAAGGCACGACAATCACAGGCTTATACCGCAAGTGCTGGTGAAAATCCACAAGGCAACGGTGCTGTGCGTAACTTCTACAGCACAGATGCAACAGGCGGCACAGGTGGTATAACTACTGCTTCTGTATTGCAAGCAACAGGCGGCACAGGTGGTTTTTCAAGCGGTTACTTCAACATTAACAACAATAATGGTATTAGTGGCAGAAGTATTTCAAATGGCGGTGGTGGTACACCTGCTGGTACTGCTGGTACGGCAACTCCACTTTTAGGAACTCTTGGTGGTGGCGCTATTGGTAATACACCAATTCGTGGTTCTTTTGGCGTAGGTGGCATATATTCAGATGATTCAACTTCAACTGGTGCTGATGGCACTGGTGGCGGTAATGGTTCAGTAGGCGCTTCTGGCGCTGTTATTATGACGTATTGGTCATAGGAGATAATAATGAGTTCAATTAAAAGTATTGCTCTTGTCAATGAGTTAGGGCAAGTTGTAAATCACGTTATGGCTGATACAGATGACGTCGAAGTAATTGAAATGCTTCACGCTGTTTGGGGTACAACTCGTTATGTAGATACAACTATGGAAGATGTTATTGTTTTACATAAAGATGACGATGTATGGACTACCCATTGTGATGACCCAGTGTGTGAACAAAATGGTTTTAACCTTCCATCCAGAGATATTTTATTAAGAATTGCTGGTGTTGAAGAAACACAACCTGCGGTAACTCATATAGAAACTGTCACAATTAATGGTCGCGTATATCCTAAAGATTCTCTCTTGATTAAAGAGAACGCTAGCACTCGACCTGAAGGTTGGATATTGCCCGAAGGACAAGAAGAAGTATCAATGGCGGACGTTGATTAATTAGTGTAAGCCCTCGCAACATAGTTGCATAATAGGTTCGTATCTAGTAAATTTTAGATATGAACCTATTTGATTTTAAGAAAAAACTATCGAAAGAGATTTTTTTTACCCCTTGGATTGAAGAAATAGAATTTATGGAAATTACTCCAGTTCCAAGTTCTTCAGAAATGCCGAATTGGTATAAAAAATTGCCTAGGTTTATTAATAACTCCGATAAACCGATAAAGGCTCTTGCGAAGAAAGATTTAAAAACTTGTTCTCCCTTTAGGGATGTAATGCTTATTGGTTATATGTATCGAACACCTGCTGATATGGAAGTTATTTCTTATGAGAATGGAGATGTAGACATTTTTTGGAACCCTCACTTACCTTTTAAGGCAGTTGAAAAAAGAGGCTCTGTCTTAGATATAAACAATCAAGGATTTGGTATGCCTGTTCCTGTTGGTTGCAATCCGATTATGTTTGCTTTTACTCCAACGTACGGCTCAGGTGTAAACGATAATTACTCTGTTCTAATAACACACCCATTAAATCGTTTTGAATTACCTTTTGTTACTACTTCGGGATTGCTTGACCCGATAGGACTCGGTACAGAAGGAGGCAATGTTCCCTTTTTTATAAAGCAAGGATTCAGTGGCGTTATTCCTAAAGGGACTCCGTATGCTCAAATTATTCCAATCAAACAAGAAAATTGGATACACAAAATCAATCAGTATATCCCTAAACAATATATGAGAAAAGTTGCTTTGCGTGATTCTGTTTTCTTAGGTTGGTACGATAAAAGCGTGAGAAAGATTAGAACAAACAGAACTTATAAATGAAAACTGTTTATTGGTCTCCATTTTCTGTAATGGAAAATTATCCAGCCGTTCAATTATTGTATGAGACTCCTGACTCTTTACTTCAAGACCTTTTGCCTAGAAGAAATAAAGAAGCAAATGGCGATAACTGGTTTCAATGTCACGCTTTTCAATCAAGTATTAAAAACACTTTTGTTCTTCGTCTTCCCTTTGCTGTGGCATTTGGTTTAGATGCAGATTTAGGTGCATTTGCAATAGGGCGGGAGTACGAAAGCAAGATGAAGTTTGTACAAATGAAAGAACCCTCTGTACTTGATGCTTATACTTTCACTGTAAGAGGCAATTGGATATTTTGGTGTGAAGAACCTTTGACTATTACTACTAGCCCAGCGCATTACCATAAACCTGTTGTTGATGGTTTCTATGTAGGAGGGTCTTTTGATATTGGCAGATGGTTCAGACCAGTAGAAGGTGCAATTCAATTGAACCAAGGCGTTAACACCGTACATATCAAACGTAACGACCCTTTGGCTTATATTAAATTTAATACTGATGAACCCGTTAATCTCAAACGGTTCTATATGACTAAGGAATTAGAGGAACTTCATTGGGGCTGCGTAAATTATAAAAAAGAAGTTCCGCACAAAGGGCTTTCCTATCTGTATAATAAATTTACTAAGCGTGGTTTAAATAAAGTTATAACCGAAGAAATCAAAAGGAATGTTGTGGATTAATAATGAGTAATTATTTTATTGCTGGCTTACCTAGAAGCGGTAGTACATTGTTGTCAAGCATCTTGCACCAGAATCCTAATCTGTCCGTTACTACTGATAGAGGAATAGGAACAAATGATTTGATTGAAAAAACATATCATCTACAAAATCCTAAAATTATTCTTATGTATAGACCTGTATTAGAAATACTTGCTTCGTTTGTTCAGTTAGCAGAAAAATATCCTGTTGACAACTTTATAGATAAATCTATGCAGGATGAAAACTTCACACCATTAGCGTATAGACCAGTTAATGACGCTCGTTGTGATTGGTTAATGAGACCTAATGGTGAAATAGATAAAATCTTTACTGCCTTTCTAAATAGCGTTATTTATAAAGATTGGTTTTACTTGTTAAGTTATAACGATTTGATAACAAACACAGAAGAAGTCCTTGATTGCCTGTATCGGTTTTTAGAATTAACTCCGTATGCACACAATTTACAAAACATTCCTCAAGGTGATACGTCTAAAGATAAAGAGCAGTTTGGTATCCCTACTCTGCACGTTGTACGACCACAAATAAGTATGTCTGAAACAAATCCTGAAAAGGTTCTGTCTGATTATGTAATACAAAAATACAAAAATTCTATGGATTGGTTCACCGAAGGTTGGCTTCAATCTCAGCCATAATCTTTTTGCTAAAACCTGCTTGCGTATAACGACTGTATAGAGAAGAAAGACCTTCCCTTGGTAAGTGACTTTTTAGATTAACTGAAGCGTTGCTAATCTTATAAAGCGTTTCTGTCATTTTGAACTCTTGGAATATGATTCTGTTTGCAGAGGGAAAATTAAAGTAAAGATGAGCCTCGTCTTTCAGTGCTTTGAACTCTGTAACTCCAGACCACAATTGGAAGGCTGGCGCTGAGGGTCTAAACCATTTGCCTATGTCAAAGGCTCCGCTTGGCGCGTGTCCTTGTTGTGAGTAAGAAGTGTTGTGAAGAAATGCTGGGCTAGTTTCCATCATCTGAGATGTAGGTGAGAAAAAGATTCTGTAGTAATTCCAATTGAAGGCGTATGAGTCTTTATACAGACCTGTTCTTTGTTCTATCATCTCTTGCTTGTTTGATGTAAGACCACCGTTAAAAGTAACTTCTAAATCATAAGGAAAGGTGCTGTAAAAAGTATTTGAGTGTTTACCCCTAATTGCTGGACAGGCAAGATGGTTCTCGTTTATGTGACCACTTTGAGCGTCTGCTATATGCCGAGTCAGTGGCTGTAAGGCTAATTCAGGTGTAGAGTCTTGGTTGTAAGCCGCCCAGTAAATTGTTTGAGTGCTCATAGGAGGAGTGTAGTGATAATTCAAATTATCGGTCAAGCGGGTGCAGGTAAAACCTCCCTTGCTGTTGAGTTAGCAGACCGCGTAAACGGTATTCATATCAATGCCGACAAAGTTAGAGCAGACCTTAACAAAGACCTTGGTTTTGCTATAGAAGACCGCATAGAGAACGCTCGTAGGTTAGGAGCGCTTGCTCGTTTGCTAGATGAGCAGGGTCAGATAGTCATTGTTGACTTCATTTGTCCAACTAAAGAAACACGTGAAGCCTTTGGTGTGCCTGACAAACTTATATGGGTAAACAGAATCAAAGAAGGTCGCTTTGTAGATACAAACAAAATGTGGGAAGACCCTACTGAATTTGATGTAATGATTTTTGAAGGTATGTCTATTGCTGAAGAAGCCGAGTTAGTAATTTTCCATTGTGGCTTGTATGACTGGCGTAAACCCACAACTCTTATGCTTGGTCGTTATCAACCGTGGCACGAAGGACACCACGCTTTGTATGATGAGGCTGGCAAGCGCACTGACCAAGTAGTGCTTGGTGTTCGTAATACTTATAAGACCAGCGAGAAAGACCCGCTTATGTTTGCTGAGGTAAAGACCTTTATTGAAGCCGACGTTAAGATGAGAAACGCTATGGTTGTAAAATTTCCTAACATTACAAATATCGTTTATGGTCGTGATGTAGGTTATAAAATAGAGCAGGTTAAACTTGGTGATGAGATTGAGGCTATTTCAGCCACGCAGAAAAGAAAAGAGTTAGGGATTTGAAGTCGTTCGAACCTTTTACATTTAGGCACATTCGTAATGTAGATGTAAGCCGTATTAAAGAATTAGTTGGCGTTCTTACAGAAGAAGAATGGCTTGAGAATACTTCTCGTCAAGTCACGTTTGAAAACCACGCTTTAACTCAGACTTACTTTCTGCACGATTGTCCTCTTGATTGGCAGATAGGTATGCCATACGTAGGAACAGTCACGCACCCTGATTCTGATTTGTGGAGAGAGATTTATCCTATTGTTCAGTTTCTTGAGCAGTACCACAATGGCAAGGCTGGTCGCGTAATGCTTCCTAAACTTATGGCTGGTGGCAATATCCAACCCCATCAAGACGGTGGTGATTATCTAGATGTTGTACGTCGTCACCATATTCCCATTGTCACCTCTAATGAAGTCTTGTTTTTCATAGATGGTCGAGGAATCAATATGCGTGAAGGTGAGTTATGGGAAATCAACAATATGCTCACGCACGAAGTCCAGAATCCTTCTACCGTAGACCGTGTTCACTTAATGATTGACATTATTCCGAATGGGTATTTAGCGTGAATGTAACAAAGTCTCGTTCTCTCGCAAAAGCATTTACTTGGCGAGCAACAGGTACGGCTGACACTTTTCTTGTCAGTTGGATTGTGACTGGAAAAGCATCCACGGCTGGACTTATTGCTGGATTCGAAGTGTTTACAAAAATCACTCTTTACTATTTGCACGAAAGAGTGTGGAACAGGGTTAGTTGGGGTCGCCGCGTGTAACATAGGGGTATGACTTTTACCTATGTTGGTCCAGCGACCTCTGACCGCGATAAGGTTCGTTTCCTTATTCAAGACACTGACTCCACTGCTCCCCATATGACGGATGAGGAGATTAATTGGCTTATCTCAGAATGGGCTGATGTATACGATGCCGCTGCTAATGCCGCAGATGTTCTTGCTGGTTCATACGCTCATAAGGCTGATTACTCTAAATCTGTTGGTGACCTATCTTTGAACGAGTCCTTCAGCAATCAATCTGTTAGGTTTGCTGCTCTAGCAGAAACCCTTCGTCGTAACCGTATGCGCCGTTATGCTCCACATTGGAAGGCTAACGCCGATGCACTTAAATCAACTGCTGACCGAGATGTAACTACATATAACACAGACGCTTACCTAGGGCAGATGGATAATCCTCGTTCGTCTAATTCTGAAACAAGTAATCAATAATGCCGTCCACAAAAGAGTGGAGTGGTTCTGAAGGCATTGATTCTAAATTTTATGAAATGATGCCTGACAGCATTACTTTCAATGCTGGTTCTGCTATTGATAAATATGGCAAGCGTACTTATGGCGGTTCAGTTACTTCTGTGAGAGCAAGAATTGTTTATGAATCTAAGTTGATGAAAGATACAGAAGGACAGGATGTTGTGACTGCTGGTAAAGCCTATTTGTATGGTGCTTATCCTAACTTCACGCTCGGTGACAAAATAACTCTGCCTAACTCAACTTCCCCTGTAATTGTAGGAATAGAGACAAAAAAAGACACTGGTGGAAATCATCACACTGTTATTTACTTTGGTGTCTAATGAAAGTCATCTTTAAAGACCTAGAGAGAATCCAACGTGCGCTTGCAGAGTCTGGTGCTGCTGGTGTAAAGGTTGCTGCTAGAGCCTTACGTAATGAGGCGCAGGAAGCGTTTGCTGTTTCTCAAGATGAAGTCCCAGTAGACACTGGCGTATTAAAAGCATCTGGGCGAGTACGACCAGAAACAGGGGTCTTTGAAAGAGGCAACGAGGTGTATGTAGAACTCACCTACGGCGGTGCTGGAACCGAATACGCAATCCCAGTACACGAAAACCTCGAAGCCCATCACCCGCACGGCAAAGCAAAATATCTTGAAGACCCAATGGTTCGTCAAGCCAACGGCATCAGTGGTCGTATTGCTGATAAAGTTGAGCGTCATATAAAGGGGATGTTGCAATGATTCTTGAAGCGTTAGGTGATTACCTAGTAACTAACTCGCTTGGCACCCTTGGAACAAATATCTTTCTTGGCAAGATGCCAGCGTCTCCTGACTACTGCATAACCATTTATGAGTACGAAGGTATGCAACCTAAAGAATCTTTCGGTACTGCCGCTTACGATGTAGATATGCCACGTATTCAAGTTGTCGTAAGAGGCGCTCGCGATGATTACCCTACTGCCCGTAATGGTGCAAAGACAATCAGAGACTTGTTATCGAGTATCTCGAACGTCTCGATTTCTTCAACGCAGGTGTTGCGTGTCGCTTCGCTAGGAGCACTTATTCCTCTAGGCTTAGATGACAAAGACAGACCTCGTATTGCTGCTAACTTTCAAGCGTATGTAGAAAGATAACAATGAGCGAGCCGACAAAAGACCCATACGGAAGGGGCTTAAATCGTGACGAACTCCCCAAGTGCTGGCGATGTGGCAGAATCCTCGCGGAATATCTCACCGTCCCGTACTCGCTTAAATGCTCAAGATGCAAAGCCGTCAATCAGCACCTTTAAAGATGGTTTGACTCAACTTGTCAATAACCCAAAAGTATTTGCTGGTCAAGAATGTTTCGTAGGTCAGATGCTTGTAGCAATCAATCCAGAAGAAGCCGATTTACTAAAGACCGCTCTTGCTGATAAAAGAATTAGACACGTAGACCTTGTGCGCTTATGTGAAGCCGAAGGTTACAAAATGAGTGAAGCCACAATGCGCCGACATAGAGCGCGTGGCTGTAGGTGTGATAAGTGAGTTTTGATGAACGCGTCAAGGCGCTTGTAGGTCAGGCAGAGCAAGAACAATACGAACCCCCAAAAAGAGACCGTAAGGCTCAATGGGTGCCTGGAATTGAATGGAAGGGTGACGAAGGCGAAGTCACCACTATGCCGATGGATGGTGAAATTGCTCCTGACTGGTCAAGCGTTCTTCGTATGTGGGGATTAGACCCAGAGTTTTTTGCTGTTGTAGAGCCTGTTTTGTTTAACGTATGGGGCAATCCTGATGGTGGACTTAACCGTCAATGGAAAGGCAAAGTTGTTCGTATTGCTGATGATAAAGTAAGTTACAATTTAGATTCGTTGAAAGAAGAAATAAAGAAACACAAACGTCCTAAAGTAAAAGTAAGTTATGGCGAAGGTGTCTTCAATGTTGTACTCGCTGACTGGCAACTTGGAAAGCCTGAAGGTGGTGGAAGTGTAGCCACAGCCGCCCGTGTTCTTAGGGGCATAGAGGGGGTTCTAAGCCGCGTAGAGGAGTTAAAAAGACTTCGGAGACCTTTGGGTACCCTCCAGATTATTTGGACGGGAGACAGCGTAGAAGGCTGTTTAGGACATTATGAAATGCAGACGTTTGGAATCGATTTAGATAGAAGGGCGCAAGTCAATGCCGCTAGAACCTTATTGCTTGAGTCAATTCGTCAATGGTCGCCGCATTTTGAGAAAGTTAGGCTTATTGCCGTCGGAGGTAACCACGGTGAGAACAGAAGTAGCAACGGCAAAGCCTTCACAACCCTTGCCGACAATGATGACCTTGCTGTTATTGACCAAGTCAAAGACGCCTTGGCGTTCAATCCCGAAACGTACGGTCATATTGAGACGATTATTGCGCCTGACCATTTATCGCTCACGGTAGAAACTGCTGGTTGGATTTTAGGATTAACTCACGGTCACACTGCTCGTTCAGGCGGAACTGCTGAACAGAAATTAAAGACTTGGTTAAGTAAGATGGCGTTAGGTCGTCAGCCAATTGGTGAATGTGACATTTTGATAACAGGTCACTATCACCATCTTCGCCAAGCCGATTGGGGTAGTGTTCATTGGATTCAAGCGCCAGCGTTAGACGGGGGTAGTGAATGGTTTCGACAAACAACAGGGGAACACAGCGAACCTGGGATTCTGACGTTCGCGACATATCCAGAAGCGAAAGTGAAAGACCTACAAATCCTATGATGAGCGTAGATGACATTGCTGCTTACGCTGCACAGTTAGTGCAGAAAGACCGTAATGCAGATTATGACCACCCACTAGATAACTTCACTCGTATTGCTCGTATTTGGGAAGTAATTCTTGATGCACCTGTAACCGCAGAGCAGGTAGCACTATGTATGGTTGGTGTAAAGATTGGTCGCGAAGTTCATAGAACAAAATTAGATAACACTGTAGATGGCATTGGTTATTTCTTAACTCTTGCAATGGTTCAACAAGAACGCGCCGAGCGTGAACATAAAAATAACAGTGTTGAGTGATATTCTTTACTCAAACGTGTCCCTAGAGACCCCAGCCGTAAACGTGTCCAAGTGACCTTAATGGTATTGGGGTCTTTCCTGTCCGAAGGAGGCAGTATGGCTCAGTACCGTGCAACGGTTGGGATTGATTACCCACCTAACAAGCGTGTTGAAGCAGGTGAAATTGCTACAGACCTGCCTGGTGATTCTATTAAATGGTTGCTCGAACAAGGGCTAATTGAATCCACCGACAAGAAAGCAACAGTTGTCGAACAAGTCAAAGTTGAGACTGTTAAAGAAACTGTTGTAGAAGAAGAAATCAAAGAAGAAGAAGTAATCGCAGACGTTCCTGCCTCAGAAGAAGGAGAGGCTGAATAATGCCTACTTTTCGTCACGGTAAAAATACCGTTGTTCTTTTCGATAAATACGATTTAACCACTTACTTTAATTCAGCAACATTGTCTGCAATGGCAGAGACTGTCGATACAACGACTTTTGGCTCTACCAGTAAGACTTATGCTGTTGGTCAAAAAGATGGCACCGTAAGTTTTGAAGGTCTGTGGTCTGGTGTTCTAGATACTTCAGGCTCTGACAAGGTTCTGCACGATGCTATTGCTTCTACTACAAAGAAAGTTATTACTGTAGGACAAGAAGGTGTCGCAATTGGTCGCCGTGCAACTCTAATTAATACCGATGAAACTTCTTATGAAATCAAATCTGCTATTGCAGATATGGTGACTATCAGTGCCGAAGCGCAAGCAAGCGGTACTCAAGGTGGTCTTGATGGTGGCGTTTTGCTTGCCGCTAATCAAGTTCTAACCTCAACAGCAACAAACGCAAGTGTGGACAACGCCGTAATAAGCACAAATGGTGGCGTTGCTCATTTGCACGTTACGACTAATACTCGTAATGGTGCAATCACAGTGAAGGTACAACACTCAGCCAACAACTCAACGTGGGTTGATTTAACGTCCTTTACAGCAACAACTTCATCGACAGTCACAGCAGAACGTGTTGAGATTGCCGCTGGAACAACAATAAACAGATACGTTCGTGCAAACGTTTCTGCATTTGCTGGTTCATCAGGGTCAGCAACCATCACCGTTGGATTCGCAAGGAGATAACAATGCCAACATTTCGCCACGGTAAAAACTCGCAGTTCACAATCGCAGACGCGGGCGCAGTAGTTAGAGACATCAGTAACTCACTGAATTCTGTAACAATGCCACGCTCTATCGAAACTTTGGAAACCACTTCTTTCGGTTCAACATCGAAGTCTTATGTGATTGGTTTCTCAGATTCAACAATTTCTGTAGAAGGGTCGTTCGATGCAACCATCGACAGTTACCTAGCAGGTCTTGTTGGTTTTGACACAGCGAGCGCTTTTGTATACGGACCTGAAGGTTCGACAGCAGGAAACACTAAGTACACTGGTTCTGCCTTCCTAACATCATACGAAGTTAAGGGTGGTGTAGGAGACATTGTTTCTTACTCAGCAGAATTTCAAGTAACTGGTGCTGTAACACGTACTACTTACTAAAATAAAATAACAACTTAATAAAAAACTAACCGTGTCCTAGAGACCCTAATCGAAAGAGAGTTACCGTGTCCATAAGAGACCAGATTTTAAATAGCAATGACATTCCTAAGAAACTTGTAAAAGTTAAGGAATGGAACGTCGAGATTGAAGTTCGAGGAATGACTGGCGCAGAGCGCACACGTATTCTTGACCTTGCACAAGGCGATGGCGGAATGAACCTGCAAATGGTTTATCCAGAAATTGTTATTTCAACAGCGTTTGATGCTGAAACGGGAGAAAAGATTTTCTCTCCAGAAGATAGAACGGCGTTGCTCTCTAAGTCTGCAAACGCACTAGATTCACTAGCAACAGTGGGTATGCAGTTATCAGGTTTCCTCGCAGAAACTTCAAACGATTTGGGAAAAGATTTGTCCGAAACGGTTATAGAAGATTCGTCTTCGAATTAGCACAAAGGTTGGGTCGGACTGTTGATGAATTACTTAACGGCAGTCCGTCCCATAACCCAATCTCTGCAATCGAATTGGCTGAGTGGGAAGCGTTAGAACAAGTCCGTCTTTGGGAAATGGAAAAACAACAAAAAAGTAAGTAGGGGGTGACAAGTGGCTGATTACAATATAAAAGGCGAGATGACCCTCTCTACGGGGTCTTTCATTTCGTCTGCTAAAGCCGCTTCAAACTCTCTGAATGGCATCAATGGTGCTTCTAGTAAGGCTGGTGCTGGTGTAAACATTCTTGGCGGCATTATGAAAAAAGTCGCTATGGGTGCAATAGCAACGTACGCTATAAAACTAGGCAGGGATTCAGTTAAAGCCGCGCAAGAGGCTGGTGTCGCTCAGTTCCGTTTAACCACATTATTGAAGACTGCAAGTAACGCAACAAACGCACAGATAGCAACTATTAATGCTCAGGCTGATGCCTTGGCTAAAGTGACTGTTGTTTCTAAAGAAAACATTCAGACTGTTCAATCTCAGTTGGCTACTTTCAATCTTCACACTGGTGCTATTGAGAAATTAACTCCAGCAATTCTCGACTATGTAACTGCCGAAAAAGGCGCTGCTGCTGGTTCTGAAGAATACCGAAATATGACTAACGGTCTTGCTCTTGCTTTAAACGGTAATTTTGGTGCTTTGTCACGTGTTGGTTTTGTACTTGATGATGCTACAAAGAAACAGATTTCAAGCGGTACAGAAATGGAACGTGCTGCTGCTATTGCTAAGGTTTTGAACTCTACTTATAAAGACTATGCAATCACCGTAGGCGATACTGCTGCTGGTGCTCAACAGAAATTGGCTAATCAGGCTAATAACTTGAAGCAGTCTTTTGGTGAGATGTTATTGCCTGTAATCCAAAAAGTTCAGATGTTTATTGGTAATACTCTTATGCCAGCCATTCAAGGGTTGATGGAAAAATTTAAAGATGGTTCTGGAATAAATGCTTTTATTAGTTTTGTAGGTTCTTTGTTAAAGAATCTTTATGATTTTGGTAGTGCAATTGTTTCTGTTGTTGGACCACTACTTATGAATATCCTTGTTCCAGCCTTCAGTGCTGTAGTAGCAGCGATAGTTGGTGTAATTAGAGTTCTTGGTGCTGTGGGTAACTTCATTAAAAGCAACGTTGGTTTCTTCCGTGGTTTAGTTACTGTTCTCGCTGTAGCGGCATTGGCGTATAGCGGTCTTTATATCGGTATAGGAATTTACAACGCTGTAGCCGCAATATCTATCGCTCGTACAAAATTGATGACTGCTTGGACTAATCGTCAAGCGATTGCTACAGGTATTTTAACTGTTGCACAAAATGGTTTGAATATGATGATGGCTTTAAACCCAATAGGTTTAATGATTGCTGCTGCGATATTACTTATTGCTGTTTTTGTAGGTCTATGGAATAAGTCAGAATCGTTTAGAAAAATGATGATTCAAGTTGGCAAGGCTGGCGTAATGGGCTTTGGTTACTTAATTAAAATTGTAGGCGTACTGCTTGAGGGTCTTGTTAAGGTCGTCACTGGTCCAATGCGCTTACTTCTCAAGGGTTTATCACTCTTAGGAGTAGACGCTGCTGGTAAGGCTTTAACTGGTATTGACAAGATGACTTCTGGTATTGGTGATTTCTTTGATAAGGCTGGAAATAAGGTTCAGGATTTTGCTGACAAATTAGATGGTCTTGCTAACAAAAAATTCTCGCTTCCTAAATTCAGTTTGCCTAAAGGTGCTAAAACTCCTGGCAAGAAAGACGACCCAAACAATAATGATGGAACAGGTGGCGGTGCTGGCGCTTTAGACCAAGCCGCTAAAGACCTTGCAAAAAAACTAAGTGATTTAAAAGAAAAACTTGGCGAAGTTGTTCAAGATTATAACGATTTCATACTTAATGATTTTGCTGCTGGTTTTGTAAAAGGCTCTGAAACTGCTCGCGATACAATGCTCAAAGGTCTTGATGAACTCAAGAAAGTGTTCGACGCCAAAAAAGATATATTTGAAGCCAAAGGTGATACTGCTGGTCTTGCTAAAATTAAAACAGAATTTGACAAAATTAATGCCTATGTTCGTGGTCGTATTCAAGAGGCTATGGCGATTGCAGACGCACTTGAAAAAGTAAGCGCACAATTGGAAGAAGCAGAAAAACGTCTCGCAAGGGCAATTGAAGAACGTTCTGCTTCTCAAAAGAAGTTTAGCGAATTGCTTGCTCAGCCTTTTGGCGAACCAAGCAAGATTACAAAGGGTATGGCTTCTGCTGAATCCACTGTTGAGTCAATTATTTCAATGTATGACGAATTAATCACTGTAATAGACCAGCGTTTTACTGACCTGGCTCCTGGCGCACGTGACGCAGTTAAGAATTATTTGTATGCTCAAACAAACGGTTTAATAGATGCTGCACGTAACCGCGTTAAGGCAATCAAGGCACTTGAAGTTGCTCAAAAAAGACTTGACGACCTAATAGATACTCAAAAACAATTTGGTCAGAACTTGACCAGTTCTTTAAAATCCTTTGCTACTGCTGTTGCTGATTTATCAAAAGCAGATGGCGCTGCAACCTTTACTGTAATTAAAACCGCAACTGGATTGGTAATTACGCAACTCAAGCAATCCACTAGCGGTATTGACACAATTACAAATCAACTTAAAGCACGTCTTGAAACTATTACTGCTTTTGCTACTAACGCTAATAAGTTGTTAGCGTCTGGTCTTAATAGAGAATATGTCCGTCAGTTGCTTGAGGCTGGTCCCGAAGCCGCAGGTGCAGCAGTTGCTGCTTTGGCTAACGCTACTGCAAGTCAGATTGCTGAAATAAATAGTCTGTATTCTCAAATCGGAACTATGTCTGACACTTTTGGCTCTGCAACTACAGAAAAAATGTATGGAGAAGCCGTTGGTATGGCAACCTCTTTCCGTGATGGTGCTGCACTAGGCGTAGAACTTATTAACGCACAAATGACTGACATTGTTTCCAATATAAGTGCTATTTTGGGTGTTCTTGGTAATACAGGATTAACAAGTGCTGCTGCTCTTATTGACGCTTTAGTAGCAGAGTTCACACGTCAGGCTTCTGTAACTGTTGGACCTGCTACTCAGGCTGTTGTTGATAAAATTAAAACAACACTAGAAGCCCTTGGTGGCGTTGGTACTGTCAATGGTAAAGCCCTTATGGATGGCTTGGTTACTGCAACTGGTGGCACAAATCTTGTACTCGTCACTGGTTCTGCAACAGCCGTGAATAAAGGTATTACTGACGCTTTGGCTAGTTTAAAAACTCTTGGAACTGAACTTGCTAAAGACCTTGCTCAAGGTATGTTTGACCAACTAACACTAGAAAAAGCACGTTTGGTTACTTTGGCTAATGAAATTGCTGCTGCAATTGCTGCTGCTATGGCTGCTGCTGCTGCAAGCATTGGCGTAACTGTAAGTGGTCAAATCACACCTAACCCTGGTGGTGGTCCTGAAGTAACTCCGAAGCCTGAACCTGATACAACTCCAAAGGCTGAAGATGTTCCAAAGGCTGTTGATACTCCAAAGGTTGTCACTCCTCCAACTGTTGCAAAGGTTGCCGCTGCTGCCGAGAAGTATGTTGTTAAATCTGGTGACACTCTCTCTGCTATTGCTAAAGCGAATGGCACAACTCTTAAAGCCGTACTTGCTGCTAACCCTAAATTTACAGACGTAGCCAAGTATCAGAACGGTAATATGATTTGGTCTGGAACTACTGTAAACATTCCAGCGCCAAAGGTTGCAACTGCTGCTCCTGCTAGTGGCGGTGGATTTACAGATTCTCAAAACGCTGCAAGAATAGCGTCACAAACAACTACTATTGAAAAGGGTGCTATTAGTATTTACGCTAACGGCAAAGACGCTGCTGCTGTTATTCCAGAATATAAGATGGCACTACTAGAAGCATTGGCTGCAAGGTAAACAATGGCTATAACTACAGTTACTCCTAACGCTACTGCTACTGGTGCTTCTCTCTATTCCATCACAGGTGGTTCAGCCTCTATTCAAGCCGCACTTAGCGATAATGCTGACGGAACTTATATCCAGAAAAATAATACTGTTGTTGGCTCTGCTGACCTTATTATGGATTTCTCTAGTTTGACTATTCTTGCTACTCAACGCATTAAACAAATACGTGTTCGTGCTCGTTGTTCAACTCCAAACGACAACGGCAAAATTAACGTTTATCTTGGTGGTCTTATTAGCCGCGTAAATTATTTTTATTCAGGTCTTGCTATCCGTGGTTCTTACACTTCCCCTACAGTTTTCTCTGGTCCCTATTACACGTCTGCTCCAGACGGTTCTGAATGGACTCAAACTAATATCAACAATGTTCGTGCAAAGGTCACTGAATATAAAGACACTACAGACCGTGGCAAAATTTATGAGTTGTTTGTAGACGTAGATGTTGCTACTCAACCATCTGTAGGGTCTGTAACAGCCCCTGTAGGCGGTGTAAGCGTTACTGCTCCAGATATTACTTGGACGTACGTTGATAGCACTGACAACTCAACTCAGGAATACTCGCAAATCAAAGTGTTTTCTTCTGGTGTTTATAGCGCTGGTGGTTTCAATGTAAATACATCAACACCTACTTGGACTTCAGGAATTGTTGCTGGCTCAAACTTAAACTCTGTTGTAGGCACACTCCTAACCCCAGCAACTTATCGTTGTTTTGTTCGTGTAGCCAAAGAAATCAACGGTCTTCCTTTTTGGTCTGACTGGAACTATTCAGAATTTTCTGTTGCGTACTCTACGCAGACTGTCCCATCAATGGCTGTTGCCTGGTCTTCTTCTCTAGGTAAAGCGTCGTTTACTCTTACAGGCAGTTCATTGTCAGGCAGTTTTGTAAGTCAGTATCATCAAGTGCAACGTTCTGACGATTCAGGTGTTACGTGGAGTTATATTCGTGGTGGTAGCAATATCACTTTGAATGGTTCTAATCAGGGAATCATTGCCGACTATGAAGCGCCTAGAGGAATTACAGCGTATTACCGAGCACGTGTAGTTGCCGTAGACTCAAACTCTGTTGAATATCCTTCTGGTTGGTCTCCAACTCAACAAGTTTTGATTACGAATGACTCAACTTGGTGGTTCAAGTGCATCCTAAATGCTGAACTCAATAAAGGTTCTGTTCGTGTGCTTAAAGAATTAGACGTTATTGTAGATGAGCCTAATACAACGTTTAGACCTCTTGGTGCTAGTAAACCTATTATTATTGCTGGACCATTACAGGGAGAAGACGGTGCTTATAACATTAAGACAGTTACTGAAGCAGAATGGGATGCTTTCTATCCTTTGCTAACGCATCAGGGTAAACTCTTTGTGCAAGACCCTTACGGCAATCAAAAATATATCCGTATTACTGAACGCAAATGGACGGCAGAATCTCAAAGCGGCAATGTGTATCGTGACATCACGCTCAAGTATGTAGAGACTGATGCGTAATGTATCCAACGACTGCAAAATTTAAGGCTGCTGTTCAAACCAATCACCGTGTTATTGCCAAGGCTGAAGTGTGGAACGCTGACAGAAAACTTATTGACCTTAACATTGACAATGGAAAAGTAAGTGTTAATTCAAATAGCATCATTCGTAGAACTTGTGAAGTGCATTTAACTACTGATAGAACTTCCAGCAATCTTGTTCCCGATGATGGTTTCGACTACCTTGCACCTTTTGGTAATCAACTTAAACTTTTTAGAGGTATCCAGTTTGATGATGGTACTGAAGAATACGTTCCACTAGGCGTATTTGTAATTACTGAAGTAAAAGCAACTGATACAAATGACGGCGTTGATATGACTATCAGGGGAGAAGATAAATCCATTATTGTTTCTCGCAATAAATGGACTTCTGCCTATCAAATGGTGAATGGCACATTAGAAGCATCACTGACCGCTTTGTTGCAGAACCGTTATCCAGATATTGTTATAGATTTTCCAACAACTAACGTAACCGTCAATCAAGTTGTTCTTGGTTCTGATTCATCTTTAGATGCTTGGGCTGATGTAGTTAAGATTGCCGAGTTAGTTGGGTATGACCTTTACTTTGACGTAAAGGGTGTATGCACTATGAAACAGTTCCCTTCCCTTGATGCGTCTTCTGTTGTTGCAACATACAAAGAAGGTACAGGTACAACTGTTACTGCAATTGATAGAAATATATCTACAAAAGAAACTTACAATGGCGTTATTTATACTGTAGAAGGTTCGCAAGTAACCACACCAATTCGTGTTGAGATTTGGGATGAAGATACGACAAGCCCTACTTACCGTTACGGTGTTTTTGGTTCAGTGCCTACGTTTGTAACCACAAACCTCATAAGTACATCCGCAGACGCTATTAAAGCCGCATCCTTGATTTTGAATACTGTTATTGGGGCGCAAGAGCAGATTGACTTCTCTGCAATTGTTGACCCTTCTCTTGATGCAAATGATGTTGTTTATATTAAAAGCGTTGGTGCAAAAGTTGATAGAACAGTTATTATTGACTCCGTGGATATTCCTCTTGAATACGATGGCACCCTGAGTGTTAAAACCCGTGTTGTCCGTGTTGTGGGCGCTAATGAGATTATTGCTGTAGGTACTGTCTAATGGAAATAGGAGAAATCTTAGGAAAAATAGTTGGTCGCAATACTTCACTATTTTTACGTTACGGTGTAATCAGCGCTGTTACGTACAGCCCTAGCAGGGTCTCTGTGAGAGTTTCAGGGTCTGCAACTGCTATCACAGGTGTTCGTTATTTATCCAGTTATTCTCCATTTGCTGGAGATGTTGTTGTTTGTTTGTTAAACGATAATGATTTAATTGTGCTTGGTAAACTTACATAAGCGTTTCACTAAACTCATATTTGTAGTTGTTTGTTACTCTTAGACCTATGAATCCTCTAGAAATGGCTGGCGCTATTGGCGTCATCGGAGGAGCGATTCTCACCCTTCATTTAGTCCTAACGAAAATGGTGTGGAAGCCTTTGAAAAAAGCCCTGATTGCAGAAGTTAAAGCCGAACTTGACTGTCGTTTAGACCCTATCTTCAAATTGGTGTCGCAATTGGAAACCAATGGCGGCTCCCATCTTGCTGATAGAATCATTAGGTTGGAGGAGCGCCAGTCCAGTGTTGTCACTCGTCTGGATGACCTCTATGATTTAGTTAAATCAATGAAGGAGACAAAATGAACGCTCAATTCAAAGCAATGCTCGATTCTTATGCTCGTAACCTTGCAGGTCAAGTAGCCGCTGCTGTTGTTCTTGTAGGTCAGGGAGCAAGCCCAATGTCATTCACAGCCTCTCAATGGGCTGATGTTTCTAACGTCCTATGGACAACGCTTATCCCAGTTGCGCTTCGTTACATTAATAAAAAAGACCCCGCATTTGGAATGATTGCTGCACCTTTGTTGCAGACTGCTAAAAAAGAAACTGCTAAGGCAATTAAAAAGACCGCTAAGAAGGCTCCTGCTAAAAAGATTTCAAAGGGTTAAAAACTAATGGCAATTACCACTTCAACGTCAGGCACTACGACAACTTTTGTACCTACAGAGGTTCTGTATGACCCTACAAATAAACTGCGTATTGCCGCACCTGAATCCCTTATCGATACCGACTTTGAATACGGTACTCAGACTACTAAGTGGGAAAACTTAATAACTGTTAATAACAGAGCGTTTGCTTATCCCAGCGCTAACTCAATTCCTAACATTGCTTCAATGCAATACGTTGTTGGTTCACGTCAAGTAATCATTACCCTTGGTGGCGGTGTACTTCCTGCTAACGGAACACCTATCTTCGTTCAAGATGCACTTCTAAATCCCTGCAACGGTAACTTTGTTCTTGAATCAGGCGGTGGAACCACTGTTGGTTTTTATAGCGCTCGCGCAACTAATAACAGTTCTTTCTCAGCCGTATTTGATGCAAATAAAACTACTATCACTACTGGCACTCTGTATTCCAGTGCAACTCTTGGACCCGTTGGTGCTTACATTGTTAATACCAGCAACAAAGCCGTAACTGTTCAATGCTTGCAGCCCCACGGATTGGCTATTGGTAATGAGATTGTTGTAACAGGCATTACTGGCACAAACCCACCTAATGGTGCTTTTGAAGTTTGTTCTATCACTAATCCAACAACATTTGTTTATATGGCAACTGGTGCTGCACCTTCAGCGTTAAGCGTAGGCGCAATGAATATCTATATTCGTCCGCAAGGTCAGGTTCTTCACCGTCCATTTGACGGTGGTGTTATCTTTTCATCTAACGGTAATTCCAATTACGAAAAATGCACACGTCAAACTCGTCGTTACTTCCGCTATCAGTCAGGTAAAGGTATTCAGATTTCGTCTGGAACTATTTTAAAACCTAACTTACAAATTGATAATATGACTTCGTCTGGTACTACTGTTACCGTACAAGTTAAAGAGCGTCATAATCTTTGGACTGGCGCAATAATTCAAGTTAGTGGCGTTACTAATGACAATACCTATAACGGTACTTTTGTTGTGACTGCAATCCTTGGTTATAACACTTTCAGATTCGAGGCTGGAACAACTCCTACCCTTTCACCTGCTGCTGGTAATTATTCTATTTCTGTTGTCAATTGGTACGGTGCCTCTAACCGTCTTGGTTTGTTTGATGACCAGAATGGCGTTTTCTTTGAATATGACGGACAAACCCTTAATGTTGTTCGCAGAACTTCTACTTTTCAAATTCCTGGTCGTTACTCAGTAACAAACGGTACAAATACTGTTACAAAAACTTCTGTTTCTTTCCCTACTCTTAACCTTCAAGAACTTGAAGTTGGTAACTTTGTTGTTATTCGTGGTACTTCATATCGAGTTATTGGTATTACTGATAACGATTCATTTACTATCAGCCCGTCCTATCGCGGTCCTTCAGCAACAATGGTGCAAGTTACAAAAACTATTGACACAAAAATTCCTCAATCATCTTGGAACATTGACAAGATGGATGGAACAGGCACTAGCGGTTATAACTTAGATTTATCAAAAATGCAGATGTTCTACATTGACTACACTTGGTATGGTGCTGGTGCTATTCGCTACGGCTTCCGTGCAACAAATGGTCAAGTAACTTATTGTCATCGTATTGTAAACAACAACACTAATACAGAAGCGTATATGCGTTCAGGTAACCTTCCTGGTCGTTATGAAACTGTTATGGAACCTCCGTTTACCAAAATTACTGCAACACTTCAGTCTGGCGACGGCGTTCTCTCTGTTGCAGATACTTCTGCTTTTCCTGCCAGTGGCGTTATATGTATTCGCGACAATTCAAAATCTGAATACGTAACTTATACTGGCAAGACAGCAACAACCTTCACAGGTCTTATTCGTGAAAAGGCTGGTATCCCTGCTGGTGTATCTACAACTGTTGCTTCTGGTGCAAACCTAGTTACTGTTGCATCCACCGCTTTACTGCAAGTTGGTCAAAGAGTTTATGATTTAACAACTGGATATGTCCCTGAAGGTGGTTACGTTCAGGCTATTAACTCAGCAACTACTTTCACTTTGTCTGTTGCTGTTACTGGTGCTAATCCAACTCTTACTATCCCGCCAATGTCCATTGGTTCGCCTCAAGTATTTAGTTATAGCGGTGCTTCTGGTGCTCCAACACTTGTTGAACTTTCACAGCCAACGTATGCTCCAACTATTTCGCACTGGGGTACTTCTGTAATTATGGATGGTCGATTTGACGAAGATAAGTCACTTATTTTTACTTATGGTCAAACCACTACAACAACGTTGGCACCTGCTGGCGGTACAACTGCTACTGGTGCTTTAGTAAATACAAATGCTTCTGTAACTTTGACAGCGGGTAATACAAACATCATTCCTGGTATGACTGTTACCGCTTCTTCAGGTATTGCAGCCAACACTATTGTAACAAGTATTGTTGGCACAACTCTTGTATTGAGCAATCCTGCAACCGCAACAGTTGGTAGCGCTGCACTTACATTCTCTGGTCTTACTCAGAAAGCGCTTATGTCAATTCGTGTAGCACCGTCTGTAGATAACGGTATTGGTGCGTCATTTGGTGTTCGTGAACTTATCAATCGTATGCAGTTGAAGATGGACTCAATTGGTGTAACAACATCAACACCATCTGCAAACTATCTTGTGACTGCTGTTATTAATGGAACTCCTTCTTCATCAACAACGTGGACAAGCCCTACGGGTAACTCCGCTACTGCTATTAACTCATCTCTTGCTCAAATTGCTGACTACGGTGGAGGTACAACTACCGTATCTGGTGGTGAAGTAACTGGTGGTTTCTTATCACAGGGAACTGACCGTCAGGACTTGACTCAACTTCGCGATTTAGGTAACTCCATTCTTGGAGGAGGAACAACGCTTGCTAACGGCCCAATCTATCCAGATGGTCCCGATGTACTTACGTTCCTTGTAACAAACCTAACCGCTATTCCAGTTTCCGTTGCAGGTCGTATTTCTTGGAAAGAAGCACAGGCGTAAAAATAAGAAAGGCTTAAATGCCCAAAACTTCCCCGTATAAAAACTTACAACGTCTAAAGAAAACAGCATCCGCTTTTGCTTGTTTATCTTTAGCGTTGTCATTTAATTTGTGTATGTATTCCACAGACGCATCTGCTGCTTGCGTAACAACTGCACAGAGTATTGCAACCGCTCAGACCGCTCCTGTTGCATTAAATGAAACTGTTACTGCAACAACTACAGATGGTCAGACTGTAACCTCAACCCCTGTTATTGTTCAGGATACTTGTGGCGGTGATGATGTTTCATATCAGGTAGCACTTCCTACCGCTGTAAATTTTCAAGGCACTGAATACACTGCTGTTTATGCAACCACTAACTCCACTATTGTTTTTGGTCGTCAAGATAATAATTACGCAAGTTTTCCAAACGCACCTTCAATTTCTGTAAATGCTTACGATTGGGTTGTTCTAGACCCTAACAATCCCAATCCTTCAAATTCTTATCCCGCAGGATGGCGTGCTGCTGATGAACATTTGATTGTTACTTCTAGTCAGGCAGGGTTTCAAGTTGATTTGGCTGTTAGACCATACGGCGTTAATGCCGCAGGGACACCGCTTTCGACAATTGTTGTTACTGCTGCAATAAACGCAGATAACACACTTACTATTACTTATTTGTCTGATGTTCAGCAAGGATTAAATACTCGAACAGGCGTTCGTTTGCCTGATGGTCGTGTTGTTACTTTAGAAGAAGCAGGTTTAACACGTGTATACATTGCACCTGTTGTTACTGCTGACGTGGTTGTACCAGCGCCTACTCCTGCTCCCACTCCCGAACCAGTTGCTCCAACTCCAAGTCCATCTGTAAGTCCTGAACCTTCTCCAATGCCTCAACCGTCTTCCACACCGTCGCCAACTGTAGAACCTTCACCGTCGCCCACACCAACACCGTCGCAAACAACAGAGCCGACACCAATACCAAGTCCATTGCCTACTCCTTTGCCATCGCCTTCGAGCGTTCCAACTCCAGCGCCATCTCCAACTCCGAGCGCTTCAAATGAGCCGACGTTATCTCCTGCACCAACACCGTCTCCAACTCCTGTAACTTCAAACGAGCCGATTCCATCTCCGACCCCAGTGAATACAGCAACGCCTTCGCCTGTATCAACTCCCGTTCCAAGTCCATCTGTTACCCCTTCGCCCGTTGTTGAGCCAACTGTACAACCGCCAGCCGTGCCTTTGCCAGAACCAACGCCGTCTCCAGTTCCCGAACCTGTTGCTCCAGCGCCTGAACCTGCTGTAGAGCCAACTCCAGTTCCTGTACCCGTCGATTTGCCGCCCGTAGTAGAACCATTACCGCCGACGCCTGTAGAGCCAAGCCCACCAATAGAAGAACCTGCACCTGAACCTCCTGTTGTAGAAGAACCACCTGTTGTTATTCCTGACCCTGAACCTGTGGCTGAAGAACCACCTGTACCAGCCGAGGAGCCACCAGTTGTTGTTGAAGAACCTCCAACACCTGTTGAAGAACCCCCTGCCGTAGAAGAAGAACCTCCTGCTATTGCCGAAGAACCACCTGCTACTGCTGAAGAAGTTGTTACTGATGTTTTGTCTGACGGAAACCTTACTACTGCTGATGCTGAAAAGGTAATTGATTCATTGCTTGCTGATGGGAAAATTACTGAGGTTGAACAAACTTCTGTTATTAAAGCATTGTCTGATGGTGGTGCATTAACCGTTAAAGAAGAAAATTTAATTCTTGCCGTTCTTTCTGTTGATGGCAAAGTAACTCAGTCAGAAGTTAATAATTTGTCTGAAACCCTTGCTGCTCAAGGGGGCTTTACTAATGCCGAAAAGGAACTTGTTGGTGAAGCACTAATTCAAGCCGCAGAAGGTAATGCCGTTACTGCCGCAGCAATTGAAGCCGCAGGTATTGATTACGCCGACTTGCCGAAAGAGCAACCCGTAGAGGTCAGGCTCGATGAGAACGGCAATGAGGTTATAATTACTGCTGTAATTGCTGATGCTCTACAACTTTTGGAATCCCCAGCAGAGATGTTGACTGCTATTTTCGAAAGTCCTGCTCAATTGATATTTGCTCTAGGCAATCTAGGTGCAGATATGTCGCCAGCAGAAAGAGAAGAAGCAACTAAAACCGTAGTAGCCGCAACACTGGTTGGCAATATCGCTGCAACTGCTGTCGCTGCTAGTGCAGGTGGAGCCGTAGGTTATAGGAGAGAAAAATGAGAGCGTTCTTTGTAGATTTAATAGGTCAGTTATTCACCCTTCTAGGTATGTTTATTGCTTGGATAGTTCTTGATGGAACTGCTAAGGGAATCGTTGGCTACGCAATTATGTTTGCTGTAGCAGTATGGATTATCACTTACCCTGTACGTAGAGAGAGAAAAGAAGATGAATAACCTCGGAAATATACTTATGCGAATACTTGCCGTATTTGCTGCTTCAGGTCTTTCTGTAATTGGTGCTGGCGCTGTATTTGGTATTGATACTCTTTCAGCAGTCTTTATGGCTGGCTTGCTTGGTGTTTCTACTGTTGTAGAAGCCTTGTCTCGTTCGTTCTTGCAGGACGGCAGATTAACCCGCGATGAAATTAATGACGCGTTCGCAAAGGTTGATAAGCGTAAAAAAGAATAAAGTAAGTGTTTATAAATAAGTGTTACGTAAGGGTCATCTCTTAATCTTGCCGTAGGCTTCCTCCAACCATTGGAGAGATGTGACTACTATCGTTGCGGTTCAATACAAAGACAAAGTTGTTATTGGCGCTGACAGTCAGGTTACTGGCAGTGGTGGTAGGCGACAGTCTCACCGCGAAATGGTCAAAATAACAGAACGTTCTTTGTATCTAATTGCTGGTTCTGGTGAATGTGCTCCTTGTGACATAGCGCAACACATTTGGCAACCCCCAATCCCTAAAGCATCTGACGTAGACGACTTGTATCACTTTATGATTTCTAAAGTTGTACCCTCGTTGAAGAACTGTTTCAAAGACAATGAGTACAAGTGGAATGAAGCCGATGCAGACGGTGAAACAAAATTTGCCTTCCTGATTGCTGTAGGAGGTCAGGTTTTTGAAATTGCAGATGATATGTCTGTTGCTTTAGATAGCAGGGGTTTCTATGGTGTTGGCTCAGGCTCTGATTACGCAATAGGGGCTTTGTGCGCTGGTGCGGATTTAGAGACAGCCTTAAAGGTTGCCGCTAATAATGACGTGTACACTTCAGCCCCATTCATTTATCACACACAATTGAAAAAAAGAACGTTAAAACAAACAACAACTAGGACGGAAAAATAATGGCTGTAGACGTAAAGAAATTGCTTGCTCTCTGTGAGGCTTCACTGAACTACACAGAAGGAGAAAATAATGACACGACCTTCGGTAAGTGGTTCGGACTTAACAACCAGCCTTGGTGTGCGATGTCTGCTTCAAAGATGTACTTTGATGCTGGGGCTATTGCTTCAGTTGCAAACACAAAGAAAGGCTTCGCATCTTGTGACGCTTGGCTAAAGTATTTGACCAAGAACAATCAGATTGTACCGATTGGTCAGGCTCAGGCTGGCGATGTTGTTTTCTTCCAGTTCGATGAAGACGCTATGGCTGACCACGTTGGAATTGTTAAGGGTCACAATACGACTCTTAAATATATGTACGTGTATGAGGGCAACACTTCGTCAGGTAAGGCTGGCAGTCAGTCAAATGGCGATGGTTACTATCTGAAGAAGCGTGATTACAAAACAATTATGGCGGTAGGTCGCCCGAAGGCTTAGGCAAGGTCATAAAAGGCTCTTGTAGGGGTCTAGGAGGCTCGTAGAGACTGTTTCAGGGGTTCACCCAATAAGTAAGACGCAGGTACGGAAAGAGAGAATTTCTGTACCTGCGTCTTCGTCTGCCACTTCCCCAAGGACAGGTCTGTATCTTGTCAGTGGTTCGTTGTAACGTCAAGCGCTGAGACACCTAATTTCTAGGGGTATTTACATAAGTCACTAACCCCAGTTATGATTGCTCTCCACGACAACAGAAGGAGAATCAATGTCACTTCCTGAATCTCTTGACGAAGCCTTAGATGATTTCAAAACAGAAGAAGTCAGAGAAGCGTTCGTTATTGATGACGACCAAAAAGCGGCTTGGGCTATGCGTAAGTTGCGCTCGCTCCGTGCTAAACAAAAAGTCAATGAAGAAATCGCTCAGGCTGAAATTGCTCGCGTAACAGCGTGGCTTGAAGCCGTAAACAAAACTATAGAAAGTGACGCTGAGTATTTTGTAGCGCATTTAACTGGTTATGGTCATAGAGTTCGTTTGAACCCAGATGACCCACGTAAGTCAGTTACGTTACCGCACGGCAAAATTTCTACTAGACAATCAAATCGTAAGTGGGCTGTAGATTCTGAATTATTCTTAGCGTGGGCGCGTACAAGTGCTCCAGATTTAATTAGGATTAAAGAAGAACCTGCTTTGACTAAAATCAAAGAGGCTTATGCTGATTTAGTGGTAGACGATTCTGCAACTCTTAAAGTAATTACAAAAGATGGGGAACTTGTTCCTGGTCTTACAATCGAGGAAGGTAATCTTTCCGTTAGCGTAGAGGTGGAACTGTAATGGGATTCGACTTATCTGAGTATGAACCAGTTGAAAATCGTATTCGTGCTTTTTGGGAAGCGCATCCGAATGGACGCATACTCCCAGACAAACCAACTTGCGTTCTGCGTGAAGATGGTAAATATCAATGGGAATGTTGGACACACGTTTACATAGATAAAGAAGATTCAATGCCAACTGTTCGCGGTTTTGCTAGTGAGATAGAAGGCAGTAGTCCAGTAAACAGAACCAATGCAAGCGAGAACTGCGAGACCTCGTCAATTGGACGCGCATTAGCCAATTTAGGTTTTGCAACAAAAGGCAAGCGCCCCTCCCGTGAGGAGATGCAAAAGGTTGAACGTGCAACACAATCTGCAAGACCAGAAAAGAAAAGTATTACTGAACCAATTTGGGTGACACTTACTCATTCAATGAAACTTGTAAAGACCGTAGAAAATCTTCAGCAAGTTGCAAACTCTGCTGGTGAGTATTCATTAACAGAGGCTCAACGTAATGAGTTGCTATCTATTTACAATGAGAAGAAGGCTGAACTAACTCAAACGGTTGTACAAGAAGTTGTACCAGTTAAAAATGTGACTGTAAGTGACATTGAAGAAGATGAAATGGTAGAAACACCTAACTAACCTTCTGTAGACGCGACACACTGCTGTAGTAGACAATGGCAGTGTGTCGTATTACATTTTATGCAGTATCTTTCGCTTCCCACAAAGACACAGGAGTATGAGATGACCGACAAAACTTCTGCTGATTACTACTTTGCAATAGTGCCTGAATGGGTACTAGATGCTGATGTTTCATCTGCTGCTATACGTTTGTATGCCGTGCTTCGTAGGTATGCTGACAGAGATGGTATGTGTTTCCCTTCAAGGCAGACACTTGCAACTCGTATGCACTGTTCTGATAGAACTGTAGATTCAGCGATTAAAGAATTGCTAGGACTTGGTGCTTTAGAAAAAGAGCGCCGTTATAAAGAAGACGGTGGCTACACCTCAAACATTTATACTGTATGTAGTATCCCAACTAGCGAAAAATCTTCGCTTGGTAGGGAAAATAGAAACAGGTCACGTAGCGAAGAAAATGTACCTACCCCTGGTGCAGAAAACGACACACTAACCATAGCCATACTTAACAAAAGCCAAAATGAAGGAGAAGGCTCCAACTACAATAATTCTGTTACTAATGATATTTGTAAGTTATTAGCAGATTGTATTGAACGTAATGGTTTCAAGCGTCCGACTGTGACAAAAGAATGGCTCAAGGTTATTGACCGTATGATGCGTATAGATGAAAGAACTCCAGAACAGATTCAGGGGGCTATTCTTTGGGCTACTCAAGATGATTTCTGGTCAATGAATGTCCGTTCTCCTCAAAAGTTACGTGAACACTTTGACAGGCTTCGTCTTGAGGCTACGCGTAAACAAAAACAGAATGAGCCACGTGGCTTCTCTGCTATCCGTGATTACCTAGAAGAACAGATTGGCGCTGAACAATGAACAAAATAGAAGCGGCAAAGATTTTATCTTTGTGTGCAGTTGCTTATCCTCAATATCCACTTACTAAAGAAACCGTAAGTGTCTATGCAGAACTTCTTAGCGATTTGTCTGTAGAGCAAGTTGAGAAGGCAGTCAAAGAATTGTTGATGACTTCTGATAAGTGGTTGTCGATTGCTTCCATCCGTCGTAAGGTTGCAGAGCAGTCAGGGTCTTTAGCACCTAGCAAGGTTGAAGCGTGGGGCGAAGTACAAAGACAAATGCAGAAGTATGGTACGTATGGGACTCCAGAGTTTTCGCACGATGCAATTACTGAGACTGTAAGAAATATGGGTTGGCGTGGTTTATGTATGAGCGAGAATGTAGAAACCTCGCGCTCGCAATTCTGGCGTGCGTATGAAGAACTTGTGACTCGATTTGACCGTAAGATTCTTGTAGGCGACCAACTTCAACTAGAGTCATCTGAGCGTAAAGCGCTTAACGTTTAGTGGCAAAGCGTTTCACAGGTGCTTCACCTATTGTCCGTGCGTCTGTAATTAGCAGAGGCGGAGGTACGTGCGAAATTTGTAACAAATCGTTATACAGTGAGATGTATGTTTCTTTGCATCACCGTAAACCTCGCAAGATGGGTGGCAGTAAAGATGCTGCTCTTAACGAATCCAGTAACTTGATGATGATTTGTGGGTCAGGCACGTCTGGTTGTCACGGTTACGTAGAATCAAACAGAGAATTAAGTTATGAAAATGGTTGGTTAGTTCATTCGTATGAGAATCCAGCAACTAAGCCAGTATTAATCCGTAATGTATTTATGTTGTTAGATAATGAAGCCACGTATATTCCAATTAAAAGGGATATGTAATGTTAAAAACTTGGGAACTAACTTTAGAACAACGCCCGTGGACTACTAATGGCGAACGCGCTGGTAACAGATGGCAAAGAGCAGACAATGTAAAGACTTGGCGTAATGCGTTTTGTATTCTTGCTAGGCAACAGAAAATTCCGACTTTAAAAACTTGTGACATAACTGTCAAGGTGTATCAGAAGGCAGGGAGACTTCAAGATGTTGCTGCTTGCAACCCTGCTGTAAAGGCTGCAATTGATGGTTTGGTTGATGCCAAGGTTATGCCCGACGATTCTTCCCAATATCTTCACTCAATTACTTTTGTAGCGCCCCAGCGTGGTCGTAATGCTCTTGAATTAATTATTCACGGTGTTGTGGCAGACTAACCCCCGTTGTGAAAATGAGATAGGGTGACTGTATGACTGAAAATCCAGAGCAATTAGATAAAGAGCATCTGTTACGAGCCGTATCAGAGACCACTGACAAAATTCACAGACTGCAAGACGAAATTGTGGAAACTGGTAAACGGAGACGTAAATACGTTCTTGATTTAAGAAAGCAAAATGTCACGTACAAAGAGATAGCAACAAAGATGGCTGTCTCAGAAGTTACCGTTTACAAGATTATTGTAGGCAAGTAATGGTTGCGTCAGGTCTTAGCACCTCAAACGTTGCTGTTATAGGAGCAGGTTTTGTTGGTCTAACTACCGCTGCTTGTTTAGCAGAATTAGGAAACAACGTTGTTTGTGTAGAAAATGATAAGTCAAAACTTTTATCAATCCAACAGGGACGTTTGCCGTTCTATGAAAAGAATCTAGAAGATTTAGTTTATAAAAATGTAATGGAAGGCAGACTAGGTTTCATCTATGATGCTTCTGACGTATTCAAAGATGTAGATATTGTTATGTTGTGCCTACCTACACCACGTTCAGAAACTGGTGCAGCAGATATTTCTTATCTAGAGAGTTTTGTTTTACATAATCGCAAGATGTTTTCAAAAGGCACGGTTGTAGTTAATAAATCAACTAGCCCTGTTGGAACAGCCTCCTACCTAAACACTTTGTTAGACCGCAAAGATGCAACTGTAGTTAGCAATCCAGAATTTCTTAGAGAAGGTAACGCCGTTCAAGATTTTATGAAGCCAGACAGGATAGTCATTGGCGCTGACAATTTAGAGGCAGGGGAGTTCGTTACTAAGTTGTACCGTAATATCAAAGCCCCAATTATGATTATGTCTACTTTGAGCGCAGAACTATGTAAATATGCCGCTAATGGTTTCTTAGCAACAAAGATAACTTTTGGTAATGAGATAGCAGAATTGTGCGATGCAATAGGAGCAGACTACGCAGACGTTCGTAGAGGCTTTGGCAGTGACCGTCGCATAGGAGAATCATTCTTAGCGCCTAGTGCTGGTTGGGGAGGTTCGTGCTTTCCAAAAGATACGATGGCTTTGCTTGCAACAGCGCACGACCATAAAATAGATTTAAGAATTGTTAGGGCTGCTGTTAAATCCAATGATGAACAACCCAAGAAAATTGTTAATCGTTTGGAATGGATTGTAGGAGACTTAGAAGGAAAGAAGATTGCTGTTTGGGGATTAGCATTTAAGGCTGACACCTCTGATATGCGTGAAAGTCCAGCGTTTGCAGTAATTACAGAAATGATGTCGCTTGGCGCAGAGATAGTAGCCTTTGACCCTGTTGTAGAAACAAAAGATTTGCCGTGGGATATTGTTCGAACTCCGATAGAAGCGTGCAATGGAGCAGATGCTCTTGTAATCCTTACGGAATGGTCTGAATTTGTAGGATATGACCTTCATCAAATAGGAGCAGTAATGGCTTCAAAGAAAATTGTAGATGCTCGCAACATACTTGATGCTAATGCAGCAGTCGCAGCAGGGTTCACTTATGTAGGTGTTGGTATTCAGGCTAATAACCGTTTGAAAGATTTGTTAGAGACCAGACTAAAAGGAGTTAGCGATTGATACCTAGACCAGCAAAACTACTGACAAGTAATAGTGAACTACGTGCCGATGGTATTTCAAACTGGACGTTACCAGCGTTTGCAGTCAAATTATTAGATGGTCGCAACTTCAACGTTTGTCCAGAAGCAGGTGCTTGTGCTCAGGTCTGCTACGCACGTAACGGAACGTATTTGTTTCCAGCCGTCCGACGTAAACACTTACTGAATTTACATTTTGTGCTTGATGACCTTGAGGGTTGGAAGACCGCAATGATTACTGAGTTGGGCGCTAAAAGATTTCGTCCGACTGGTGTACCAAAAGAAATTGAACGGGTGCCGTTAGACAGCGTAGATGAATGGGTGCGTCAGTGGTTGTTGTCTGGTGGCAAAGCCGTGCGCGTTCACGACAGCGGTGATTTTTTTAGTGATGAATACACTGACGCTTGGCTTGAAGTTGCACGTGCTGTACCTGATGTGTTGTTCTATGCGTACACGAAAGAAGTGTCCCGATTCCGCCGTATGGTTGATGGTGTAGCACCTGATAATTTTCGTTGGTTGTATTCGATGGGTGGTCGTCAAGATTCACTCGTTGATAAAGATACAGACCGTCACGCTGATGTTTTTCTATCATTAGTGTCAATGACTGAAGATGGTTATGTAGACCAGAGTGATAATGACTTGCAGGCTGTATTGTTGCCTAACGTACGTATTGGTATTCCTGCTAATAACATTCCGCATTTTAAAAAGCGTATGTCTGGTAAAACCTTTGCTGGTCTTCAGTCAGATAGAGATTCCCACCGAGCCGAGCGATTGGCAGATTCCAGCCTCTAGCCCCGTTGTTTCGGACATTTGGTACAAAAGCCTGACTGGTCAGACTGTTATCTACGTCACACGGTAAACGGGCAGGTCACGGAGCACCTGAAAACGCAACACGCCCAAAATGGCTTGAATCACGGATAGACACCTAACCCCCGATAGGTCTAATGTAGTCCGTAATGGGAAAGCCCCAGACCACATAGAGAAACGGAAACGAAATGCCAAGAATGAGAGTAAGAGCCGACATAACAGAAGCACGTCTGCGCTCTGCCGTAGAAATGTTCGAGCAAGGTCATTCATACCAAGCCATCGCAACTGCGTTGGGCTACTCAACTGCGTCATCTGCACGCAATGCTGTACGTTCAGGAATCCTCCGCCTAAGCGGTGGTTCAACTGCTGCTCAAGGTCGCCGCTTCGGTGTAGAGATAGAGTTCAGTGGAATCAGTCGTTCTGAGGCTGAGGCTGCGTTACAGGCTGCTGGCATCAATGCAGTCAATGAAGCGTACAACCACACTACTCGCCGTCACTGGAAACTTGTACCAGATGGTTCTGTCCGCCACGAAGGTAATGGTTGCGGTGAACTCGTATCTCCACCACTTCGCGGTGAAGCGGGACTTGTTCAACTTGAACTTGCTGTAACAACTCTGTCCAATGCAGGTGCAACTGTGAACGTAACTACAGGAATCCACGTTCACCACGATATGCAAGGACTTAGTGGTTCTGAGATTGCTGCCTTCGTAACACTGTGGTCAGAGCGTCAGATTGCAATTGACTCACTTGTTAGCCGTTCTCGCCGTGAGAATCGCAACACCTTCTGCCAGAACCTCAGCGACACCGAACTGCGTAATATCCAAAATGAGTTCATTCAAACTGGACGCATCCGCAATTCTTATAATCGTTACCGCAAAATCAATGTGATGTCTTATCCAAAATATGGCACTATCGAAATTCGCCAACATCAAGGTTCACTTGATGGTGCAAAGTTGCGCCACTGGATTTTGTTCACTCAGGCGCTTATCTCTGCTGCTAAGAATCACGTAGAAGCCAATATCAGAATCGACCTAGCAGAAATGCTTGCAGACCTAAACGTTCACGCTGGTCTATCAGAAGAAACCGTCAACTACCTAACTGCTCGCGCAGAAGTTCTAGCGCGATAACCGAGAGAGAAAAAGGAGAAACATTATGTGCGGAATCGCTGGTTTCAGTCTGAAGACTGATGAAGACATCAATGCAAACAAGTTGGGTAGTGCTTTACTGCACCAGATAGTTACCCGTGGTGCTCACGCTACTGGTATGGCTTTCGTAACTGGTAAGCCAGAGAACCGTCTGATTAAGAACTACAAATCAAACGTCAATGCGTTCGAGTTCGTCAAGAAGTATGGTGACAAACTTCCTGTTGATGCTAAGACTGCAATCTTCCATACACGGTTTGCAACGCTTGGTTCACCGTTAAACAATTTGAACAACCACCCAATCAGAGTTGGCGATGTAGTTGGCGTTCACAACGGTCACGTTAGTAATCACAAAGAAATCTTTGAGAACTACACGACCCACCGCCGTAAGGCTGAAGTTGACAGTGAAGCAATCTTCTCAATGTTGGCTTCGTACAAGAACTCAGAATCAAAGCCGACTGACCTACTTGGTCTTCTTGATGGTGGTGCTGCTGTGGCTTGGCTAGATACCAGAACAGGTACTGACCTCCACTTGGCGAGATGTTGCAACAGTCCGTTGGCTGTCGCTCAGACTGCCGCTGGTTCATTCTTATTCGCGTCAACCGATATGTTGCTCGGCAAGGCTGTCAAAGATGCTGGTATCAAATTGGATTGGATAGAGCAGATACCAGAGTGGTCATATATCAAAGTCCGCCGAGGACGTTTGGTCGAATACACAGACATTACTCAATATGAGAGTGCGAACGTGCTCACTGATGAGGATGCTCTCGCTCTAGAACTTGCTGGTGCAGACCACAGTGCAGACCCTAGTGATGACCCATTTGATAACAGCAATTGGCGCCACGTAGATATGTGGACTGACGGCTACTAAGAATCCACTTGCCTAGAAAGGAATGTGTTGTAATGTTTCGTCCTATGTGGAAAGTCAAATGGAAAAGCGGTGGTAGCACCTCGGCTAAAAGTGCCGAGGCGTTACTGACCGAGATAGGTGAATTCCAATGGAATGATTTCACTGAACGTTCGTTGCGCGTAGAACTATCTTGGCGTGCTTGGGTCTGGTCGAAGACTGATGTAAGCGAAGAACTACCAGCCCCTGAGTTTATTCGAGCGCTCGCAGATGCTGATTTGTTTGAACTCGTAGAAGCGTCTGATGAAAAGGAATCCATTAAGTGAATGTAAGAATTACTGGTACTACTGTCATACCGATTGGTGATGTTCAGCCGTACCCGCAAAATCCACGTCGGGGTGACGTTGATGCAATTGCAGAATCCTTGATGGCGCACGGTCAATACAAACCGATTGTGGTTGACCGTAAAACTAATTACATTCTTGCTGGCTCGCACACGTGGCAAGCGATGCAAAGATTAAAGTGGTCGTCTGTCAATGTAACGTATGTGGATGTGGATGAAGAAACAGCAAAGCGTATTGTGCTTGCAGATAACCGTACGAGCGACTTGGCTTCGTATGACGACTCAGCACTCTTAGCGTTGTTGGAATCCCTGCCCGATTTAGACGGGACAGGATTTGACGGGGGGTACCTAGACCACCTGAAGGGTCAGATTGATGGCTTAGAAACGAACCTAGAGGATTTAATCGGAGCACCATTAGACGGAGCACTCCCAGAGACCCCCATATCCGATGAAGTGTTGTTCAAGGTAGGTCAGTACAGATGGAATGTGTTGAAAGACCCTTACGATGTTTGGTATTCACACCATCTTGACAATGCTGAGGGCAGGAACGGTGTTGCGATTACTACGTTGCGAGCGCAATTGGGTATGCCTGAACTTGTAAGACAGAAGAAAGAAGAAAGCAAGACTCGTCAAGTGTCAATGTCAGATGTAAATGTTACGGTTGTACCAATTGAGAACTTAATCCCGTTGTCTGGAAACGCACGCGAAGGTGACATTGGAGCGATTGCTCAAAGCCTTGAGATGAATGGTCAGTTCCGTCCGCTTGTATGCCGTATGGATGGCACCGTACTGATTGGTAACCACACATTCTTTGCTGCACGCTCGTTAGGTTGGACGGAGTTGGCGGTTGTGTACCTTGATGTTAATGATGAACAGGCGACCAAAATAGTTTTAGCAGATAATAGAACTGCTGATTTAGCGTCGTATGATGCAACAACTCTTTCTAACTTACTAATGTCTGTAACAAAATTTGAGGGGACAGGATTTGATGCCGATGATGTACAGGATATTGTCAGTGGTGGCGCAACCCGTCCTGGTCATAACAGGTCAGGCAAGGTTGTCGTAAACCTTGGTGCTTTCCGTTTCCGTATAGACCGTTTGTCTTGGAATGTCTTTGAAGAAGGACTTCCCCGTCAAAACAAAGAGCAAGAATTAGCGTTAAGGTTAGGCATACCACTAGACGCTTGCGTATTCGCAGGAGAGGGATTTTAAATGGCTGACAAAAAAACTAACTTAACTAATATGGATGTTGAGTCAGTACCGCTTGCGGAATTAGTTCTAGACCAACGTAATGCTCGTAAAGGTAACGTTGCAGCAATTGTAGAATCCATTAGAGAGTTTGGTCAGCACAGACCAATTGTTGTTCAGCGTTCGACTAAAAGAATTATTGCTGGTAACCATTTATACAAAGCCGCACAAACATTAGGCTGGACACACATTGACGTTGCGTGGGTAGATGATGATGACGCGACTGCACAAAGAAGAAGCCTTGCAGATAACGCGTCTGGTGATTTAGCCAAGTGGGACGACGTAATGCTTGCAGAACTACTTCAGGAAGTTGGTCCCGTTCCTGGTTATGACCAAGATGCAATTGATAAGTTATTAGCGAAACTTGATAAACCTAATAAAGAGATAGACCCTATCTTCCCAATTGTTGCTCGACCATCAGAAAATTATGACTATGTTCTTGTAATTGCTACGAATGAAACAGATGCTGCGTATATGAGAACAAAGTTTGACCTGCGTATGGAGAAGTCGTACAAGAAAGAAGTTGTAGGCACGTCGCACGTTGTAACAATTGAAAGGTTGAAATCGCTATGGGGGAAGTAGCAATAGTTATTCCCACGCACGGACGGGCTGGCAATGTCACTACGTTCAAAGTTTTCCCGATGGCAATTCTTTGTGTGGCTGAATCTCAGGAGAAGTTATACCGTGAGGCGTATCCAGATAAAGAAATCGTTGTACACCCTGACAGCATTAAAGGTTTAGCGTCAAAGCGTCAGTGGATTTATGATTACTGGGGTGATGTCTTCCAAGTTGATGATGACATTACCGCTATGACCGATTTGTCAGTTGCCGCAGGTGAAACTTATAAGATGTCGCCTGAGAGAGCGTATGCCGTTGTACAAAGAACAGCAGACACTGCTCGTCAAATGGGCGTACACCTGTGGGGATTTGCTCCGTGGGAAGACCCTGCAATGTGTTCACCGATGAGACCTTTCCGTTTAACAGGATTCGTAAATGGTCACGGTTTAGGATTACTCAAGGGAGCCAAGTTTTACTGGCGACCAGATATGTACGTGAACAACGATATGTGGATTGCATTACTGAATATGTACCATCACCGTATGGTGTTTGTAGACCAGCGATTTGGTCTCCACCATAAAGCGACATTCCATAACACAGGGGGTCTCGCTAATTGGCGTACGCACGATGAACTTGAGCGTTCATTTAATATCTTGAAAGAACATTTTGGCGATGCAGTCGATGCAAAGAAAGGCAACGCTAGAGCAGGTATCACGCACAAGTGGCAACCAATCATTAACAGTCAAATCTTCCGTTGAGACATCTGTGAAATCCCACAAACCTAACTAGGGTTATGGCATTATTTCTCTCACTACTACAGAGAGGGAACAAATGTCCGTTCAAAAAATACCGCCAACAATTAGAGGCTACTTATTCAATGAAGTGTCTTCATCATTTCAGAAATCAATTAGACGTGGATGGGAAGAAGATTCTTTATATTGGGCTGCGGAATTAGATAGAAGTGGTTATGGGGAATATGTTTGGAAGCGTATTCGTATTATTACTTCAGAAGATATAGGGCTTGCAGAGCCATACTTACCAGCAACAATCCGTGCGCTCTATGAGAACTGGGTTCAAGAAAAGAAAAAGAAAGATGAGCGTCTATTCCCAGAGCGTATGTATATGGTTCACGCAATTCTGCTTTTAGTTAGAGCAAAGAAGTCTCGTATCTGTGACCATTCAAAGATGTGGGCGTGGTCAGACCATATTCCATACAAAGAAATTCCAGATGTTGCTTTAGATAAGCACACGTATGCAGGTAAGAAGATGGGTAGAGGCTTTGACCATTTCTTTGATGAAGGAATGTTTTTAGAAAATGCTGACCCTAATCTCCCAGACATCTATCAAGAAAAAGCCCGTGCTGTTCGTACAGGGCTATTAGGAGAACCTGTCAATCCTCCACGTCCCCGTGCGTCACTTCAGGCAGAAGGTATGCTTGATGAAGACACACTAGAACTAGGGTAGGTGTGTAAGGTGTCAAAGACCAGTACCCGTCCAACTTTTTATGCTGAAGTTGTACTGTGTGAAAAAGGTATGGAACTGTTAAATCAGGCGTGGGGTGTACATAATAAAAACTATTTTGTTGTTCTCACTTACTGGCATCAAATCTTTGACCCTTACTCCACACCTAAGAAAATTCTCACGCTTGCAGAGATTGTCATTTGTCCTAAGACTTTGCACGCGTTAAGAAAGATAGAAGCGTCCGTAGGGAGAGATACAACGTTCAATCTTAGGCGCGTTGACCTAGAAGGCTACAAAGGTTGGGATGTGATTAAGTATGAGTGAAGTCAAACCCCAGCCCCCCAAGAAGTTACGTTATGGCAAAGCCACTGTAACTGTGTGGTTTCGCTATGACGATACAAAGAACCCTAATCCAGCAAGTTGGTTTGCTGAGATTGTTGACTCTATCGACGAATTTGACAATGTTGAAGAAGTAACAGTTCGTAAGTTAGAATCCTATAATGTAGAAACAGATACGTATGAGAAAGTTGATACGAAGTGACTCAAGTTTGGTGTTTGGCATCTGCGTTCAAGGCGATTTCCTCTCTGTTATCGCCAATGTCCCCTGATTCCGTCACCATAGACATAGTGAACCAGCGTAAGGATAAAGGTCAGGTGAGCCGACCTCCGAGATGCAGGTAGTTTATGTCGCACCTGAGCAAGTGTAAAAACTGCTCACCCTTACTAGAGAGGAATGACAATGGGAGAGATGTTTATAATCCACAATGCTAAGTTAGATTTGTGTGACCACTGTAATCAGCAAGGTTCTGTCAGTGGAGGGGAATACATTAAAGACTCGTATGGCGAGAATATGATTTTCAAGTGTTTCAATTGTTTGGTTAAAGAAGGCAAACGTCGCTAATGCCTACTGTTATCACTTATCAATCAAGAAAAAAGGGAGCAGCGTTACGTGCTGAATTTGTTGCATACTGTAAGCCTCACGGAATTGACCCTCATTCTGTAGCAAGTATTCTTCTCCACGAAAGCCCAGAGCCGTCATATAAAATTGAGTATTACAACAAAGATGGTCACTTTTGTACTATCACTGTTGTACCCAAAACGTAGGTGACAAATCTGTAATTTGTGACTACTGTATGGCTACCATTAATCAACCTAGGAGAAGAATCAATGTCTGAAGCAATTCGTAACAGAGCACAACGCGCTCGCAATGTAGCCCTCACTCGTCTCAGCAAGTTGCACATAGAAGATTATCGTCGTCTGTACAGAGAAGAAGCAATTGCTCTTGGTATCAAGGTTCACCCAGATAAGAGCGAACGTATTGCTCGTTTGCAAGCAGAAGTGGAACGATTAACTACTGAGTAAGTAACTTTGCTGTAACATAATCATATAATGAAAACAAAACTAACACCTGAATTACAGGCATTGGTTGTTGAAGCCCTTAACAGTGGTAACTACATAGAGACTGCTGCTGCTTATGCTGGCATCCACGAAGCAACAATGTATCGGTGGCTAGAGCGTGGGCGTATCGAGCGTACCCGTATGTCTGATGACGAAGATGCTGTTCCTGACCCAGAAGAAACTCCGTACCGCGAGTTTTGCGAGGCAGTAGAGAAAACTAGAGCCAATTCAGAAGTTCGTTCGCTTGCTTTAATCCAGAAGGCTGCGATGGAGGGGACTTGGTCTGCTGCTGCTTGGTATCTTGAACGTTCGTATCCTCGTAAATGGGGACGTTTTGAGAGGCAAGAAATCACAGGCGCTAATGGTGCTCCTTTATCCATTACAGTTAGCGTAGATGAACTTGAAAGCAAGTTAAATCAGGTTATTGCTATACGTGAAAAAGACAAACCTAAAGAGATAGAAGAAGCCGTAGAAGTAAAACCCGTTAAAAAGAAAGCGCCTAAAAAGAAAGCCGTTGCTAAACCTAAAACAGAATCCAGTTAGGACTATTTGTGACTAACGCTAATCCAGTACAGCGTCTGCTCAGTCTCCCGCGTGAAGATAGATTAAAGATTTATCCTTCACTCAATGCTGAGGAACGTTATGCCCTAAAGAATCTGCTGGACAATGAAATCAGCAATCCTTGGCTACGTTTTGAGAATGACCCTGTAGGTTTTGTAACGCAAGGCTTAAAAGAGAACGTATGGTCAAAGCAACAGGAAATTCTTGAGAGCGTTCGTGATAACAAACGTACTGCTGTTCCTGCTTGTCACGCCCCTGGAAAGTCACACATTGCCGCACGTATTGTTGCTTGGTGGATTTCAGTTCACCCAGTAGGCACTGCTCAAGTTGTATCAACAGCGACAACCTTCCGTCAGGTCAGAAACATCTTGTGGCAGGGCATTAGAAAAGTCCACGAAAGGCATAACCTTGCTGGTGAAGTCTTTACCGTAGAGTGGAAGATAGATAACAACATTGTTGGTTATGGTTTTGGTGGTGGACAGAATGATGAGTCTGCTGTTCAGGGTATCCACGCTCCTCACTTACTTGTAATTGTTGATGAGGCTGGCGGTATCAATGAAACTTTAGGCAGGTCATTAGAAGCGCTTATGACTGGTGGTCATACACGTTTATTGTTATTGGGTAATCCACCTACAGACCAAGAAGGTTCATTCTTCGAACGCGCTTGTAATTCAGATTTGTATAACGTAATCCCTATCTCCGCTTATAACACTCCTAACTTCACAGGCGAAGATGCTGGTATCTGTTCATCTTGTCCACCTTCTGTATCTGAACATCCAGTAACAGACCACCTCGTTGATAAGACTTGGGTGGATGACGTAATCTCAGAGTTCGGAGATGATTCTGCTTTCGTAGAGGCTCGCGTACACGCACGTTTTCCAACTAGCAGTACAAACAAAGTGATTCCGTTGTCTTGGGCTGAGATGTCTACTGACAATGAGGACTTTATGAGTGGGGAAACAATTCAACTTGGCGTAGACGTTGCATCAGATGGTGGAGACGAATTTGCTATTGCTTGGAATGACGGTGGGAAACTATCTGTACGTCATAACAGTTCTGGTGCCGCTAACGCTAATGCCGTTGACGTAGCAGGTGTAATCCTGCAACAAATTCTTGCCGCAGAAAGAGTGCATCGCGAGCGCGGTGTCACTGAGAAAGTTCGTGTGAAGATTGACGTTATTGGTGTTGGCTGGGGTGTCAGGTCAGTGCTTGACCGTTGGAAAGATGAGAAGCGTCATTCGTCTGAAATAATTCCCGTAAGCGTTGGAGAGCGTGCTGGCGATGCTGCAAAGTTTGGAAACCAGCGTGCCGAGATGTGGTGGAACTGTCGTCAATTGTTGCAACCTCAGCGTACTGAAGAAGGTGTAACCCAAGAGATTCGTTTGAACCTTGACCGTAAAACTCTGGCGCAGTTATCGACACCGACGTACAAATCAGATTCAAGTGGGCGTATTGTCATTGAAAAGAAATCAGAGATGAAACGGCGTGGTATGAACTCGCCCGATAGAGCAGAGGCAGTGTTGTTAGCCCTGTACACCCCACCGCGTTACAGAAACTCCACACCCATAGCCCCAATATCCCTAACGCAGCCTAGCGGCTGGACGCTCTGAGGTTAATACCGAAGGAAGCAAACGGGGGGTCGATGTTGTTAAACGCCCTCCCAGCCCTGTTAACGCCTCACGCCTCATAGACCCTTCTGGAGCCTATGGAGCATTGAAGTTATCTCCGTCACATTTTACGAAACACGCCCATCGACGGCTAGACAGACGAAAACCGTTGGTGGCAATGTTTCTTTCGTAAGGGAAACCCACAACCCCCCTTACGTGAGGAAACGAAAATGTTTGATAAGAACTGTGACCACTTCTGGTCAAAAGATTCAGTAGCACCGATGCTTGTTTTAATCACCTGTGAGAACTGCAAGTTCTCGTACTTGACTAACAAGGAGAGTGCGTAAATGACTGAGACACCATTCGGCGCAACAATCCGACCAATGACTGCAATCCAGAAATTCAGTCCAACCGTAATTGAACTCGGCGCAGCCGATTCAGTTGTAATCACCCGAAACGGAAAAGTTGTTGGCTTCGTTGAAGTCAAGCGTGATTCGAGAGAAAACTTTATTGAACTTCTTGCCAACCCTGTTGCTGTGTATAGCAACTGGATGTTGCCAGATGTAGAAAGAGTGTCGCACTCGTTTGCAACAACAGGCGCAACCGAGGTTGCTTCCGCTAATGACCTTGCGTCAGCGCAGAACTTCATCAAATTTATGAATGAGGTGAAAGCGTAATGGCGACCAAAACTTATAAGTGCCTGAAGTGCAATGCAGATTCCAGCGAGGCATTTGTTGACCCGTACTTCAAGAAGCGTTTCGGCAAAGTGTGCCTCTGGTGCGCTGACCTGACAATTGAAGTACGGGTCAACAAATGCCTCGCTG
>Ga0214919_10000644_pt1 | contig 59294 bp, 63 predicted proteins | sample LL1503_MetaG_FD_177994 | JGI IMG/M metagenome (GOLD analysis project Ga0214919, IMG submission 177994) | Freshwater microbial communities from Lake Lanier, Atlanta, Georgia, United States - LL-1503 | ecosystem: Environmental > Aquatic > Freshwater > Lake | place: USA: Georgia | collected... | reverse complement strand
TCAGGAACATAAGAGCGACCGTCTTGGTCTACGAGTGCCAGCGACCAAGGAAGCTGCTGATTTGTTAAAGTCCAAGGGATGTCGATTCGCACCACAAGGGTGAAGTTCGCTGGGCCGGAAGTTATCCGAGTCCAACCACCACCGAGGATGTTGATTTTGCCATCAGAAACTGTTGCAGCATCCGCTGTGATTAGCAGGATGCTTGGTTCAATTGCAGTCATGGTTTAAGTATGACGATTATGACGCTGATGTGCTGTGAAAAATCGAATAATCAATCGTAAATAATCTATTAACTGAAGTAGATTAGTGTGAAATGAAAGGCACATTATGAGCGTTCCACCAAACGACCCGATTCAACCACCGCGAGGACCAGATGCAAATCCGGGTTACTACCCGCCGGCCGGCCCAGCCCAGCGAACCAATTTATTAGCCCTAATTGGGTTCATTTTTTCTCTCTCTTGTTTGGGTGCTGGATTTATAAGCTTGATACTTTGCATCTTTGGTCTCGTGCAGATTAATAAGACTCCGCATATCTACAAAGGCAAAGGACTGGCAGTAACCGGCATCGTATTTAGTGGGCTAGCAATTCTTATGACCGTCATGTATGGAAATTTGGGCTACGGAACTCCAGGTCTTTTTTACAACGTGTCGGACTGGTTTATTCATTCAAAGTAATTCGATGGCGTTTGACACGACCTCTTCCCTGAAATTACTAGGTAGTCGTCGGAGCCTGAAGTAGATTAGTGGGAAATGAAAGGCACATTATGAGCGTTCCACCAAATGACCCGATTCAACCACCGCGAGGACCAGATGCAAATCCGGGTTACTACCCGCCGGCCGGCCCAGCCCAGCGAACCAGTATCAATGTGTTGGCCCTTATTGGATTTATCACAGCTATAACAGGCATGGGTTGCGGAATCATTAGTTTGATACTCAGCATCATCGGGCTGAATCAAATAAACAGAGAGCCCAACCGTTATAACGGTAAAGGCTTGGCGATTGCCGGAATTGTAATTAGCGCAGGCTGCATAATTTATTTCTTCCAACTTGTATACAGTTTGAGGCATGAGGGCTTCTAGTAAGTAAATTTAATTTGCATTGATATGGTTTCCCAATTGAAGTTATGGCAATTTCGAATCACAGCGTTGCTGACGATTTGGCTGAGTATGGCGATGCTATGGAACAGTGGCCGTTTAGCAAACGGACCAGTGTTGTGCTGGTTTCGGGCGCTAACTGGGCATCCGTGCCCATTCTGTGGCAGTACCCGAGCGGTAGGGGCTTTATGCGCTGGCAATTTTGCAGCGGCATGGAAACTAAATCCATTTGGAGTGATTATGTTTATCGCATTCTGCGCTTATTTACTTAAACCCAGCTTGGCCAAAACGCTAAACAGACATTTGTCTGTGCTAGCGGACAAACTTGGTCCGGCTCTGGCCACAACAAGTGTTGCCACCTTATTCGCGGCAACTTGGGCCTGGGACATAGCCACTCGTTGGTAGACACAGGACAATGAACTTATGAACCGAATCGTAATAATGCGCCACGCTAAGGCCGAGAAACTGGCCCAAACGGATCATGAACGCCCACTTAGCGATAGAGGGCACGAGCAAGCACAACAATGCGCAAACTGGATAAGCGCATTGCCGTTTGCAATCGAAAGCGCGATTGTCAGTTCATCAATGCGGACAACTCAAACTTGGAAAGATCTGCAACTGCGCTGCCCAGTGTTGACAACCGATGATGCCTACAACGCCGGCGCAGAGCAGTGGGTGCATCTGATTCGTGAATGCGCACCAGACGTGGAAAACCTTTTGATAATTGGCCACAACCCGGGAGTAAGTGATTTGGCTTTTGCGCACGGTTTCGCCAGTGAACTTTCGACCGGTGCGGCAGTAGTTATTGAACTCGCTCAGACTTGGCAACAATTTGGTCTGCACGATGGGCAACCTAAACAATCTTTTGTGCCCGAGCGAGTCAGTTAATCTTTCACGGCAAATTGCCAGGTGGCATTCTTGTCTGTCAAAGCTATAGACAGATTGCCCTCAAGTTTTGAACCATCTTCACTTAGCGCTTGCGCAGGACAAGAAATTGAGTTGACCAGGTCATCCATACATTCACCAACTGTGCGAAACGATAGGTCGGGTCCGGAAGCTAGGCCCTGTGATATCCACTTACCGTTTTCCAGAGAAAATGTTTCAATTACTTGGCCAAACTGCGGTCCGCCACTTTCGCACTGCAGATCAGCAATCTTCATCGCGACATTTCCAAGTGTGTGATTGACTTGCCACACTATGTGCGCTTGACCATCCTGACAGTCGATTTGGGACGCACTGGCAGTTAGTTCGGGCGCAGTAGGTGAAGCACTTGGTGAAACTGCAGGATCAGTTGGAGACTCAGATGGAGTCACTGTTGCGGTGGGAGAAACTGAAGTTGAATTACTAGGTGATGCAGAATCTGATTGGCTCAGCAATGAGCAACTCGATAGGACAATTAGGGTGCAAAGAAGTCCGACAGAAGAACATAGTCGCCGGTTCATGCGCATATACGAACTCTAAGCCCAAGGCTCGGTTATGAATCGAATTCGCTTGGGTGGCGTGTTGAGGTTTTGTATCCAATTGCACTGTATCCGCATCGGCGCACGATAGATTCTAAACATGGTTTTAGTCATAGCTCGGTGCGATAACTAATGACCCAGCAGCCGTTGCGCTTCGCCCAGCCAGATTATCGTGAACACTTTGTGCACTACGGCAATGTCGCAGGCAGCGCACCTTTCGAGCATGAACCTGATTATGTAGTCGTAGATGTGGAGACATCGGGGTTAGAACCTAGTCAGGGCGCACGGGTTATTGAAATTGCAGCCATCAGAACACCAGGCGACGGAACAGTTACCGACTCGTTTCATACTCTGATAAATCCTGGTTCCAACGATGTCGGCTTAACTTCGTTGCACGGAATAACAGCTGAGATGGTGGCAGATGCGCCGGTTTTCAAACAGATAGTGAATCATGTTCGCAGAATTTTTTCCAACGCGATTTTTGTGGCACATCATTCTCTATTTGATGAACGATTTGTGGCCAGCGAATTTGCCCATGCAGGCGAGGAATTGAATCTGATGCCAGGCACTTGCACTTACTGGATGTCGCGCTCTGTTAGTGACAATGTGGAAAATCACAAACTGGCCACTTTGATCAAGCGATACGAACTTGATGGGGGATTAGCGCACAGTGCCTACAGCGATGCAATGGCAGTTGTGCAAATGTTGCCACATTTAATTTCCCGGATGAGTCACCCAGCACATTATGTGCCTATGACAGAGCAATCTTTAGGGCCGATAGACCAAGGTGTTTTAAAGCCTCGGAATTAGTCAATTACGACTAGACCATGCGAAGTTTGGAAAGTAATTGCCGAGATGCCCGGCTCGTCACTATCAACGAAATCTAGCGAAACACCATCTAGAGCGTTGGTAAGCCCGCCACCGAGCCAATCCTCAAGCTTTTGGCGTGAGCCAGCCATTGCGATTTCTGTGATCTTGACTGGGGTTTGGAAACCAACCGAAGGATGCTGGCGAGCATCGTTCCATTGGATGAAATATGGAAGCGCTGGATCTTGCAACAAATCTAAAACGCCTATCTGTTTCCAGGTTAGGTCTTCACCATCGGGACGAACTCTATGTCCATCAACAGCATCGCGACCAAGGCGAGCTTCAATTGAAGTCAGATCTTCGACTGCAATAACCCAACCAAGCCAGCCGCCGCCGTCTTCGGCGCGCTCACGCACTGCCTGAGCAAATGGAGTGAGGTCTGTTGCTGGATGCTCTAGTGCACTTACAACCTCGATGTAGGTTCCGCCAGACAACGGAAGGATGAAGTTGCGAGTGCCAAATCGTGGGTGCTTTCCGCCATCGATAAATGCTGCTCCGAGATCGGCGCCGAGGCGTTGGATTGTGTCCGCTAATTCACTAGCGCGGACCGCGTAACTCACATGGTCTAGTTGCATAACCAAACTTTCGCACATCTTGGTCGCAAAGTGATATTCGGGGTCGGTTTTTTAAATGCGACGCGCAGGGCGTGTCTTGCCCGATATTTTGGCCACTTAGGCGTAACTTTTTTCTTAGCACTTAGAGTGTTGGCGGAGGGGAAGCTGCCAGCCCTCTAAGTGCCTTTTATTTGCCCTGATAATCCACAAGGTAAATTGCCCACAGCATGCAAAACTGACTTTTGTTGAAACACTTGCTAGGCGCATTGTGTGTGAATGATTGTTTCTTCACCGCGTCAGCTATTGTCCGCACTGCCACACCTAATCGGATTTCATCCAGATAACAGCATCGTCACAGTTGCTATGGATGATGACGAGATTCTCACCATCGCTCGGGTCGATTCCCAAGATGACCCCATCCAATTACCGGCTTCAGTATTGGCAACATTACGACAAGCCGATAAGCCGAGCGTTGTGCTCGTTGCCTACCGCGATGATCCGATAAATCTTGAGCAGTTAACCGAACTTGTTCCCAGTGCTCAGGAATTTCAACTTTTAGACGCCCTTTGGGTGCGTAATGGTCGATGGAGTTCCTTGATGTGCGACGACACTGGCTGTTGCCCAGCCGAAGGTAACGAGTTGAGTGATGTGACTGCAACTGATTTGGAATTTGTCCTAGCTGGCAGTGCACCGTTTTCCTCGCGTGAGGATTTGGCCAGTCGCCTCGAGAGCATCAAGTTAGATGTGGAGTCAATAAGCGCACGCGACAAAGCGTGCGAACAGGTGAACGCGGAATTTGAGAAGGAGCGCCTAAAACATGAATCAAAAGTTTCAGCTAGAAGCGGCTACTTGTCGCAGTTGATGAACTTCTGGCATGAAAATGCGAAATGGGATTGGCAAGCTTATGCGTTACTAAGTTTGGTGGTCTCGGACATTCAAATGCGCGATGGTCTTCTGCGCCAAATGTTGGACAACCCGAGTCTGCGTCTGCCGATTCGCACAACGCTAATGAGTGCTGTCAGTCAGGCACATGAAGAATTTGTTGCACCACTTGCAACCGCATTAGCTGGCTGTGCTTGGTTGGATGGAAACGGTGCCTTAGCCACAGTTGCCCTCAATCGTGCATTAGAGGCTGACGCGAGTTATTCACTTGCCCGACTTTTAGGACGGGCGATAAGTCACAACGTTCCACCATCGGTTTGGACTGAATCACTTGAAGCAGTTTCATACGAAGAATGTTTGGCGGGGGCAGCTTAGAACCAACATGGATCTTGCAAGTAATGCGCAGATAGTGGATGGCTAATTTTGCTTATCTATAAATATTTGTTAGATTGTCTTTAGGTCAAGAGTGACGACACAAAGCCCTAGCTAGTCGTCCGGCAACCCTTCCACCGCGATGGGGTGCCCTAGGTGAAGACCTGGCCCAAGAGCACGGTGCTCTTAGGCAAGCGCGGGTCTTGCAAGCGCAAGGCCCCGGCGTCGATTATTCATCGGCCCCGAGGTAATCCTTTGGTGCTGTTGTGTAATCGCCGAGACCACATTGCACAAGGAGCAAAACTAATGTCAGATACATGGTCATTTGAGACCCGTCAGATCCACGCAGGTCAGTCACCAGACAGCGCAACAAATGCGCGAGCGCTGCCGATCTACCAAACCACCTCATACACCTTCAACAGCACTGAACATGCAGCAAACCTGTTCGGTTTGAAGGAATTTGGCAACATCTACACCCGCATCATGAACCCAACTCAGGATGCAGTTGAACAGCGTATTGCCAGCCTTGAAGGTGGCGTAGGCGCATTGTTAGTTTCTAGTGGCCAGGCTGCTGAAACTATCGCGATCCTAAACATTGCCGAAGCTGGCGATCACATCGTTTCTAGCCCAAGTCTTTACGGCGGCACATACAACTTGTTCCACTACACATTGCCAAAGCTCGGCATTGAAGTGTCATTCGTTGACGACCCAGACAACCTGGATTCATGGCGCGCAGCAATCAAGCCAAATACCAAAGCATTCTTTGGCGAGTCAATCTCGAATCCAAAGAATGACATTTTAGACATTGAAGGTGTTGCTGGCGTTGCACATGAATACGGCGTGCCACTAATTATCGACAATACTGTTGCAACTCCATACTTGATTCGTCCGATCGAGTGGGGTGCAGACATCGTGGTGCACTCTGCTACTAAGTACATGGGTGGACACGGCACAGCAGTTGCTGGCGCGATCGTTGACAGTGGAAACTTCGACTTCGAAAAGCATCCAGAGCGTTTCCCGAACTACAACCAGCCAGATCCGTCCTACCACGGTTTGGCATACGGCCCAGCGCTTGGCGTAAACGGAATCTTGGGCGCAAACCTTGCGTTCATTTTGAAAGCTCGCGTTCAGTTGCTTCGCGATCTAGGAGCGGCAGTGGCACCATTCAACGCGTTCCTAATTGCGCAAGGCCTAGAGACTTTGTCACTGCGCATTGAGCGTCACGTTTCAAATGCGCAGAAAGTTGCGGACTTCCTTGAAGCACACGCACAGGTTAAGTCAGTTAACTACGCAGGTTTGGCAAGTAGTCCTTGGCACGAGCGCGGCCTTAAGTACGCACCAAAGGGCACCGGCGCTGTTTTGTCCTTCGAAATTGAAGGTGGCATCGAAGCCGGTAAAGCTTTTGTAGAAGGACTAGTTCTGCACAGCCACGTAGCAAACATCGGCGATGTTCGCAGCCTTGTGATTCACCCAGCGTCAACGACTCACTCACAGCTAACTGCAGAGGAGCAGTTGACTGCGGGCGTGACGCCAGGCTTGGTTCGCCTGGCTGTTGGTCTAGAAAACATTGACGACATCTTGGCGGATCTCGAAATTGGTTTCGCAGCAGCCAAAAACGTCTAAGTAGTCGGAATAAGCCGAATGTCCTCCTTTGCAGCAACATCCCTTCCAGTCACCGGTGCGTGGCTGGAAGGGATGCCTCCAGCATTCCGCAAATTCGTTGACTTGGGTCAATTTGAACTTGAAAGCGGTTTTGTACTGCCAAATGTTCGGGTGGCCTACGAAACCTGGGGAACATACAACGGCTCAAATGCTGTGCTGATTGAGCATGCTTTTTCTGGTGATTCACACGCAGTCGGCCCTACCGCAGATGGTCAAGTTAGTCCCGGTTGGTGGGGCGAAGTAATTGGCGCAGGGCACTGGCTAGACACCAATAAATGGTTTGTAGTTTGCGCGAATGTCTTAGGTGGTTGTCAAGGAACCACAGGGCCGTCAAGTATTGCACCCGATGGTAAGCCTTGGGGTTCACGCTGGCCACGGGTAACAGTCCGCGATCAAGTTGCAGTTGAGATAGCGCTTGCTAACCACTTGGGCATTGAAACCTTTGCAAGCGCTATGGGTGGCTCTATGGGTGCCATGCGGGTAATGGAATGGCTGATTATGCAGCCAGGTCGAGTGCGTAGCGCAATGCTTTCTGCAACATCTGCAGTTGCAAGTGCCGATCAGCTGGCGACAAATACAACTCAGATTCGGGCAATCACCAACGATCCAAATTGGCATGGCGGTGACTACTACGATCAAGAAATTGGTCCGATTACTGGCATGCAATTAGCACGTCAGATTGCGCACATTAACTACCGAACTGAATACGAACTAGCGACCCGTTTCGGGACAACAATCCAAACGGGAGAAAATCCTTTTAGTGCCGGAGTAACTGGACGACATGGTGACGCTGGCCGATTTACTGTGCAGTCTTATTTAGATCATCACGGTGTGAAATTAGCAAAACGTTTTGATGCTGGCACCTACGTTGCGCTAACAGACTGTATGAACACTCACGATGTTGCCAGGGGCCGTGGCACAGTTGTTGATGTTCTGGGCTCAATTGATGTGCCCGTCGTAATCAGCGGCATCGATAGCGATCGACTTTTCCCGATTTATCAGCAAGAGCAGTTGGCTAAGCTCATTCCAACGGCGTCCCCGTTGAAAGTTGTTCATTCACCTTATGGTCACGACAGTTTCTTGATCGAAAATGAAATGATTGGCGCACTGGTTCAAGAGACCTTGGCGCATGTAGCTAACTAGAGCCATACCTTCTTAGATCTCACCTCGTTTCACTCAGTCAGCTCTGATGTTTTCCACATACGAACAGATCTTCGACCTTTCTACAATTAATCTGCTTAATCTCAAGAAATGTCTGCAAAGAATCTTTTTCACCTACTTACCAAATTCATTTTGTGTTTCTTTAGGCTGGTGCGATGCCGAATTAAGTGGGTGCGCGCCTATAGGAGTTATCGGATTCTGTTGATATCCCTGGCCTTGGCTGTAGTGCTCGGTCCGACAAATTTGGCAAGGGCCTGCGTAACTGATTTCCATGCTGAGCAGATCAAGACAACAGTTCACTCTGACCCTTCCATTGATGTATCGGGTGACGACGAAGTTGATGCATACCGAGGAACCGGCGGTTTGTTGCTTCCATCAAGTTATTCGGGAAATAGTTCGTCAAAGAAAATAGTCGCGCAGTGTCTTGATTGCTTCTGGCGGTACACGGTTTATTGCCAACAGGGCAGAGGTGGGTTCTGTGCTCACGCGGTTACAACCTGTCCGCCAGGACAAGTTCGATATCGAGTGTGGTTTGGAAAATCCAACCAAACCACCAAAGTTGTGGGAACTGTCTGCTGGGGATTCAGTAAGCCAGCTACCCGAACAGATATTGAATCCGAGCTGCACAATTCGGCGCTTCGTTATGTGCCAGCACTCAATCCAGGAGTCGCACCAAAGGGAAGCACTTATACGAGTGTGCCAATTTTTGTGTGGTCAGGTCAGCCACAATTGTTTAGCCCCAAACCAATGTATTTGGCAGGGCATCAGGTGCAGATAAGGGCCACCGCTCTGTGGCAGTGGCGCTGGGGAGATGGCACAGTCCAATGGACTTCGGCTCCAGGTTCCACGTTGCCAAAACCAACACTTTCTCATCGGTACTTTAAGGCAGGCAGCTATCAGGTGCAGGTTCGCACTGTTTGGCAGGCCACTTATGTAGTACCAGGCATAGGCAGCTTTAATGCATCAGGTGATGGAATCGGACAAAATGCCCAATTCTCAATACGGGTAAAGGCGAGTCGAGCGGTATTGGTCGCGCAATAGCGCACTTTCAGTTGACCGAGGATAAGGGAATACCTGAGGCTCTCTGATGGTTTACCTGATTGTTCCGATGTCCCTGCTTGGGGGTACACTTGGAGCACGCACTTTGGTGTCGCCCGGTCAGGTTTGCGCTTGACACGGGCTCTTGTTATTGGGCAAGTGAAAAGAGGGGCTTCGTGGCAACGGCGAAAAATGCAAAGCCAGTAAAGAAAACAGCGGCAAAGCCGGCAAAGAAAGCCGCTCCCAAAAAATCTTCCGCATCTAAAACTCCAGTCAAGAAAGCAGCAACTAAATCTGTGACAAAAACACCGACCAAGTCAGTAGCAAAAGCAGCAGCAAAAACTCCAGCTAAGAAGAGTGCGCCGAAAAAAGAAGTTGCAAAAGTTTCACCGAAGAAAGCTGCGACTAAAGCTCCAGCAAAAAAGGTTGCACAGACTAAGCCAGCAAAGAAAGCCGCTGCACCTGCTAAAAAAGCTGCGGGCAAACTAGGTTCAGCGGTCGAGGCAAAAGCCAAGAAAGCTCTTGTCATTGGCGATGGTGAAGAAGAATTAGAAATTGATGACGTCGAAATCGAAATTGACGACGTCGAAATCGAGCCAGGCATTGATTTAGCGGCAGCTGCAGTGCTCGAAGTAGAGCTCGGTGCTGAACTTGAAAAAGATCTCTCGGAATTAGATTCTGACGACGTTAAAGAGGTCGTTGCACCAACTCCAGATGCGATTGTCTTATCTGATGTTGATGAAGGCGACGAGCCACAGCAGACAGTTATGACTGCGGGTGCTACTGCAGATCCAGTAAAGGATTACCTAAAGCAAATCGGAAAAGTCGCTCTGCTTAATGCAGAGGATGAAGTAAACCTTGCGATGTTTATTGAGGCTGGTCTGTTGGCGAAAGAGCGTTATGGTAAGGAGGGCGAGAAGCTAAAAATTGCAACAGGTACAAGATCAGTTAAATGCACCAATTGTAAACAAGTTGCCAAACGTTACACGGAATTCCATTTACTCCGTGACGGCGGAAAAATTAAACACCGCGTATGTATCCTCTGTATAGAAGAAATGATTGCCAAAGGGGAAAATGAAAAAGAGCATCTACTGAATGCAAACCTTCGTCTCGTTGTTTCTCTAGCTAAGCGTTACACCGGCCGCGGCATGCTGTTCCTGGATCTCATCCAAGAAGGAAACCTTGGTCTAATTCGCGCAGTTGAAAAGTTTGACTTCAAAAAGGGATACAAATTCTCGACTTACGCCACTTGGTGGATTCGTCAGGCAATCACCCGAGCTATGGCTGATCAGGCTCGAACCATTCGTATCCCAGTTCACATGGTTGAAGTCATTAACAAACTTGCTCGTGTTCAGCGACAAATGTTGCAGGACTTGGGCCGCGAACCAACTCCAGAAGAGTTGGCACGCGAACTCGACATGACTCCTGAAAAGGTTGTTGAAGTTCAGAAGTATGGTCGTGAACCAATCTCGCTACACACCCCACTTGGTGAAGAGGGCGACAGCGAATTCGGTGATCTAATCGAAGACTCTGAAGCAATTGTTCCCGCAGATGCAGTGGCTTTCCGACTGCTACAGGATCAGCTCGAAGGTGTACTAGACACGCTAAGCGATCGTGAATCTGGTGTGGTTCGTATGCGTTTTGGTCTAACTGATGGGCAGCCAAAAACTCTAGATGAAATTGGCAAGGTCTATGGCGTTACGCGTGAGCGAATTCGCCAGATTGAAAGCAAGACTATGTCGAAGCTACGCCACCCTTCGCGGTCACAGAGTTTGCGCGATTACCTCGATTAAATAACGTCCGCTCTTGGTGTGTCAGATGATTGGTGTTCGCATCTGTTTGGCAGACTAGGTACAACAAATGCGAGTTATTCAGGAGTTTTGGTGCGTAAAAACACGTTTGCAATATTAACTATTTCCTTGGCTTTAGTTGTAACCGGTTGTTCCAAAGGCTCCAATAGCGCCAACACATCGTCGAGTGCATCAGCTAGCCCAACAAAGCCAGCGCTACCAATCTGGCCTATGACAGGGATTGCATCCAAGCGTGCAAATAAAACCAAGCCTGTTTTGGTGATAAAAGTAGAGAACGATCCTGGTGTGCGCCCGCAATCTGGGCTAGACAGTGCAGACATCGTATTTGAAGAATTAGTAGAGGGTGGCATCACACGCTTCTGCACTATTTTCCAGTCCAAACTTCCGAAAGAAATTGGCCCGGTCCGCAGTGTCCGGCACGTTGATGCTTCCATTGCGTCCCCGGTTGCTGATTACTTTGTATTCTCCGGTGGTGCACGACCGACACTCACATATTTGCGTGGCAACCTACCCAAAGGGGTAAAGATTCTTATCGAAGGTGCCCCAGGCATGCATCGGACTAACTATCACTACGCACCGCACAACCTGTTCTTGAACCCGCAGACATTAGTAGCTCAGAGTTCGCATACTAATTCAGCAACCAATGGAATCTTCGTTCGTCCAACCAAGGCTGTTTGGGTGATGCCAACAATCACTGCAACCCCTGTAGCTTCTGAATCGCCACAGGTTAGCCCATCAACTAAGCCCGCTGTTGCCATTTACACTCCAGCTAGTGGGGCACGTGTGGTGTTCAGTAATGGGGAGACACCGAATTGGACTTGGAGTGCCAAGCGTCACGAGTGGGTTCGATTTGAGGGATCAACGCCGCACACAAGCAAAGATGGTCGTCAGTTAGGTTTCACGAACCTAGTGGCACTGCATGTGCAGACAGTGGATGCTGGTTACCGAGACCCGGCAGGTAACTTTGTGCCGCGCACAGTATTCACTGGCTACGGAAAAGGCACAGTCATGATGGATGGCAAAGCAGTGGCTGTTACTTGGTCGAAGCCTGAACTTTCGTCACCGGTAACTCTCAAGGATGTTGCTGGCAATGTAGTGATGCTTAACCAAGGCCGGACTTGGGTTGAACTTGTACCAAACACTGGTTCATTCACAGTTATAAAAGCCAAGACACCGAAACCAAAGCCAAGCAGTTCTAAATAGCATTCGGGCAATTGGTTAATTTATAAACACGCTAATTCAGACAAGCGTGAGCAAAATCGTACTTAGCTGAGTGCAGAAGACTCGTCCTGAATATCCAATGCAATGTCGCGAAGCTTGCCTTCGTGCTCGTGGAAGTGATGAGCACAAAACTGTAGTGCGTTGCCTTCGCCCAGGTAGACACGGACAAAGGCCTGGGCGCCACATCGATCGCAACGGTCGGAAACAGTTAGTGGTGTTCGAGTGATAGTTGCATTCATGAGTAGTGCCTTCCCTTCGTAACTACTATGGTTCAATTCTTGCAGTGGGTTGTACCCAAATCCCGCTGAACTAACCATCGTTCACTCTTGGCGTAGTAAAAATTTGGTAATCGGTATCAGCGCGCCCTAAATCAAGTGCACAAGCGCACAATCTTCGGGCATTCATTGCTTGACTACGGCGCGGATACTCAAGGAAGTGGTCATCAGGATTTAGGGTGGAAGAACCATGGCAACTACTCCTTCCTCGGCAAAATCAAGCAAAAAAGCTGTTACTCCAGATAGTGATTATTCGGCCGCAAATCTGTTGGTTCTCGAAGGTCTGGATGCGGTCCGCAAGCGCCCAGGCATGTACATCGGGTCCACAGACTCCAGAGGGTTACAGCACTGTCTGTGGGAGATCATCGATAACTCAGTCGATGAAGCACTTGGTGGTCACTGCAATCGCATTGAAATTGTTCTGCATTCGGATACCAGTGCCACAGTGCACGATAATGGGCGCGGAATTCCGGTCGACGTAGAAGCGAAAACCAAATTGACTGGTGTTGAAGTAGTCATGACTAAACTGCACGCTGGCGGAAAGTTTGGTGGCTCTTCGTACACCGCATCCGGCGGATTACACGGGGTTGGCGCCAGTGTTGTTAACGCATTGTCATCACGCCTCGATGTTGAAGTAGACCGTGGGGGAATCACCTATGGAATGTCTTTCAGGCGAGGCGTCCCAGGTTCGTTCTCAAGTAGAGATGACAGTGGAACGTTCAGCAAACAAAGTGGCCTGAAGAAGATCGGTAAGCCAGCAAAGAAGACGGCAACCGGAACCCGAATCCGCTTTTGGGCAGACATGCAGATCTTCACCGCTGGCGCGACTTTCGACATTGCCGATATTCATGCACGAGCTCGGCAAACTTCTTTCTTGGTACCGGGCCTACTGCTCATCGTGACCGACGAACGTTCAGGTAAGTCTGAGACAGTTGAATTTCAACATGTCGGCGGTATTTCTCAGTTCTGTGAATTCTTATCAACTGGCAATGCACTGGGTCCAGTTATGCGTTTGCAGGGGCAAGGTGGTTTCAAGGAAACTGTTCCGGTCTTGGACGATAACGGTCACATGACGCCGCAAGAAGTTGATCGCACTATGGGTGTAGATGTGGCACTGCTTTGGAACGATGGTTACGACAGCGCCATGCAATCGTTCGTAAACATCATTGCCACACCTAAAGGCGGAACGCACGTTGCTGGTTTTGAGCGCGCGCTAGTCAAAGTGATTAACGAGCAACTCAAAGCCAATCGCCTACTCAAAGTGGCCGATGACCCTGTAACGAAGGAAGATGTTCAAGAAGGACTTACTGCCGTCGTGACCGTGCGAGTGGCCGAACCACAGTTTGAGGGTCAGACCAAAGAAGTTCTTGGAACGCCAGCGGCTACCAAAATTGTTAACACTGTGATTAGTAAAGAACTTGCAGCTTGGTTCACAAATCCACCTCGCGGTGCCAAACCAGTAGCGAAAGTTATCTTGGAAAAGATCTTGAATGCTTCCCGCACGCGAATTGCAGCACGTACCCATCGAGACACGCAGCGGCGCAAGACTGCGCTTGAGGCGTCAACATTGCCGGCGAAGCTGAAGGACTGCCGCAGTGAAGATAACAATCTGACTGAGTTGTTCATCGTTGAAGGTGACAGTGCTTTGGGTACGGCCAAATCCGCCCGAAATAGTGAGTTTCAGGCGTTACTGCCGATTCGAGGCAAGATTCTTAACGTGCAGAAAGCCTCGCTCGCCGACATGCTGAAGAACTCTGAATGCGCATCCATAATTCAGGTAATCGGTGGCGGGTCGGGTCCATCCTTCGACCTTGAGGCTGCTCGTTACGGCAAAATTATCATTCTGGCAGACGCTGATGTAGATGGGGCCCACATTCGCACGTTGCTTCTCACGCTATTCCATCGCTACTTGAACCCATTGCTGGAGTCTGGTCGAGTTTTCGCTGCAGTACCACCGCTTCATCGCATTGAAGTCATTGGTAGTGGCAAGAAAGCTGGCGAAGTCATTTATACATATAGCGATGACCAAATGCGCAAGACAGTTGCTGACTTAGAGAAAGAAGGTCGTCGCTGGAAAGAACCGATCCAGCGTTACAAAGGTCTGGGCGAGATGGATGCCAGTCAGTTGCGCGAAACAACGATGGATCCAACCAAGCGCACATTACGTCGAATCACTATGCAGGATGTCGTTGCGGCAAAGAGCGTATTTGAGTTACTGATGGGTAATGAAGTAGCGCCACGCAAAGAATTTATTGTTGAAGGTGCTGCGGCTTTAGACCGCACTCGAATCGACGCTTAACTTTAGGTTGAACAACTTAGAAAGTTAAATATCCACCGGGTTGAGCTTGCCTGTGTGAACGTCATAAATGGCACCCGCAACAGTTACGCCAGCAGCCAAAAGTGGATATGTACGAATTCGCACAACATCCTGTTTTAACGCAGCCATTTGGTCAGCGACCGTTTTAATTTCAATAGATCGAGTATCAACACCATAGGTCTCGAGGATCTCATTATGAATCTCGAGCTCAGTGGCTGAAGCCATTTTGCATTCGGTGTGTGGCATCACCAAAACACGCTCTACCCCAAGTAGAAAGCTAGCCAACATCAAAGTACGTAAAACGTCTTCTGTAACACGAGCACCGGCATTGCGAAGAATCTTTACATCGCCAGGATTCATGCCCACGATTTCTAAGGGACTAATTCGTGAATCCATGCAGGTGATAATTGCCAGCTTCTGCGCAGCAATTCCAGTTAAATGCTGATCAGCAAAATCAGCAGCAAACTTATGGTTGTTCTCTAGTAAGTCATCAAAGTGCTCGTGTGGAAATTCGTTTTGCATCTTTACTCAGCCGATCCAGTTGAATGGCCAGGGAAGATGCCCTGACTTTCATCGATGTAAGGTGTGGCGTTATTTACCGCCAAGCCTGCCTCGCCGAAGCCAACGCTGATGAGAGCAACCTTGCCCTTGTAAGTTGTGATGTCGCCGGCTGCATAAACACGAGGCAAATTGGTCTGCATTGTGGTGTCAACAACAATGCGGCGTTTCTCTAGGTCAAGACCCCAGTCAGAGATCGGTCCAATGTTTGCAATGAAGCCGAGCGCAGCAACAATAGTGTCGGCCGGCAGGTAAGTTTCTTCGCCCGTTTCTTTGGCTGCGATCGTTACACCAGTTACGTAGTCAGTTCCAGACACTGCGGTTACTTCACTATTAGTAATTATCTTTACGCCAATCGCTTTTACCTGATCAACTGTTGCTGCATGTGCGCGGAAGGTGTCGCGACGGTGCACTATAGAAATCGATTTTGCAATTCCATGCAGCGATAACGCCCAGTCGAATGCTGAATCTCCACCGCCAACGATTACGACATCTTTGTCACGATGCTCTTCCAAACGGGGAACGAAGTAAACCAATCCTCGGCCAGCAAATTCACTACCGGTTGGCAATTCACGTGGAGTAAATGAGCCAATACCACCGGTTATGACTACAGTCTTTGCGGTGATTTGTGTTCCTTTGTCAGTTACAACAGTGACTGGGCCATCTTCTGAGGTGGTTAACGAATCAGCTCGTTCACCCAATACATAGGTTGGGTTGAACTGGTTTGCTTGTTCAAGTAGGCCATTGACTAATGCACGGCCCTTGATTTTGGCAAAACCAGCAATGTCGTAAATGTCCTTTTCTGGGTACATTGCTGAGATCTGGCCACCAGGCTCAGCCAAAACATCTAGGACCACAACTGAAAATCCACGGAAACCTGCGTAATAGGCAGCGTATAAACCTGAGGGACCAGCACCGATAATGAGCATGTCGCAATTAATCACAATTCCTAGATTACTAGGGATCTGAAGATCGGCGACTTGGCGGTTACTCCCAAATCTATGGTTTTGGCGTTGGATTAGGAGTCGGCGAAGGGGACGGCGTGACTACTGGTTTTGGTGTTTGAGTCCATGTGCCTTGGGCAAGTGCCATCAGGTCATAAATTGAACCATTGAAAACGTTCATGTCTAAATGTCGGCGAGACTGTCCGACAAATGACGAGCAGTAATTGACGCTGATAGGGCAAGCGGTTCCACGCGGAGGTGACCAGGGAATTCCATAAAGTTCGCGGTCGCCAAGTGATGTGTATTGCCAAAAACTCCAGGTTGCCTTGCAGTCTGGCAAGGTCCAAGCAGTTTGATAACAGCCTGGACGATTATCGATAGTTCCAGGGATGACACTCGGATTGGCTGGATTGCCAGGATGAGCGAGCCACAAAGGTGACTGTCGCAGGTAATCCTTTGTCGCGCTGTCCTTCGAAAACTTGCGTGATAGAAAATAGCGGTACGAGTAGACAATGGAGCGTCGCCCAGTTGCTGCATACATCTCATCTAGCCAAGTTTTTGTCCAGAGTGTGATGCTAGTTGCAGTTGCTGATCGCGGAGCAGATTCGATGTCGAGAACGTATGGCAATGTGTAACCGCCGTACCCTCCTAGTTCAGCAAGCCGAGCCAATGCTTGTTTAGCCTGCTTCTGTGCACTAGCAATCAAGACTGCCGAACTGTTAGAGGCAGGAACCCGTCCGAAGTGATAGTAGCCAACGTACATGCCAGCAGCCTTTACTGAAGCAGAATCAGTATTGGCAAGCGGTCGAGTGATTTTGTCGTCCGATAGATTTCCATCGCTGCCTTTAATAAAGACGAAAGCGATGCCTGCTTGTGCCATTCGTTTGAAGTTAATTGGCAGAATCGAATGCTGCCAGCGAGAGATATCGACCCCGGCAATACGACCGCCAGGGCCGGCAACTTTAATGCTCGGTAGCACCGCAACTCGAATTCCAAATTGTGCAGAATTGGTTTTGCCATAGGCTGCGCGCAAAACCAGATAGTTCAGAGTTGCGGGCGCGACCAAAGAAATGCTCCATTTGCCAGATCGCGTAACTGTTGCGGTTGCAATCATTCCCCACTTGCCTGCAACTTTTTGCTGTATTCGAACCGGTACCGCGGTTGGTGACGAAGAGGTGGAGGGGGATGCAGATGGAGATGGAGATGCCGATGCCGATGCTGATTTAGATGGTGAAGGCGCTGGACTTGGGGAAAGCAGCGAACTGACTGTTCCACTGAGTTTGTAAGTGGAACTTGTGATCACGACAGTTGGTTTTTCCGTGATTTTCACTGTTCTCTTTGCGGGTGAGGCACTAGCTGATGGGGACGGTGTAGCCGATGGAGATGGTGCCGATTGAGCAGCATTTATTGGCAACAGCGACGCGACTACAAGTAATGAAATAAAAGTTGCTGAAGATTTGCGCATAATTGAATTATTACCCGAGTGGATGAGCGGCTAATGCCACTACTGGTTTCGAAACAGGGGAGCCTGAACCATCGCGCTTACCCTGCTTTGTAGGTAATTCAACCGAACCACCGGTTCCAGTGCAGGCATGAAGCGGCGCAGGTCCAGCCACAGCAGTGACTAGAGTGTCTTCACCGGACAAGAATTTATGGCAGCGTACGCCACCAGTTGCACGACCTTTTGCGGGGAATTCAGCTAGTGGAGTCACCTTCATGCTATGAGCTGCTGTGCCCGCCAGTGTCTCGCTATCACCAGCAACAGTTCCCACCAGAAGTTCACCATCTGTTGCAATGACGGCCCCGAAAATCACTTTTGCGTCTCCAGAAAGTTTTATTCCAGCTACGCCACCAGCAGGCCGACCAGAGGCACGTAGGACGGAAAAATCAAAGCGAAGCAGTTGCGCGTCGTCAGTAATCAATACAACTTGCCCTTTATCGTTGGCTACTTGAGTTGCGCCAACCACGTAGTCACCTTGATCTAACCTGATGATGTTCCAATCGCCAGCAGTTGCAGGAACATCATGGCCAACTCGTTTAACAGTGCCAAGTGCAGTTGCTAGGAACACGGTCGAATCTGGCGCATCCAGATTCATAAGTGCTAGTGCGCGTTCGTTTTTGTTGAGTGTCACGAATTCTTTCAGGGCGCTTCCACCTGCGACTGTAAGGGTTGCGCTATCGGATAGAGCAGGAAGGGAAATAACTGGTATCCGCAATACTCGGCCCAGTGAAGTTATTAGCCCGATGTCGGCACGGGCGGAGGTGTTAATACCACTGCGGATTGTGTCGTGATTAGCCCGCTTGTTGCCAAAGTTTCGGGTGTCAGTGTTGTTTGTGCGCGCAATAAGGCCTGTTGCGGACAGCAGGACGTAGCACGGATCGTCTTCGATCTCTAAAGATGTGGCTGTGGAAAGCGTTAGTCCGTCATCATCAATTAATTGTGTTCGACGATCGTCTCCATACTTATCGGCCACGTCCTTGAGTTCTGCGGTTACAACTTTCTTAAGGCGTTTTTCGTTATCAAGGATGTCCGTTAAGTCCGCGATGACTAGTTGTAATTCCGTTTGTTCTTTTTCAAGTTCGATTCTGGAGAATTTTGTTAACCGACGAAGTGGCATTTCCAGAATGTAATTAGCTTGAATATCAGAAAGTTCGAAAACTTGGATTAGGCGCTCTCGAGCGGCTGACGTGTCGTCGCTTGAACGAATGACGGCAATAACTTCATCAATGTCCAAAATGGCCACGAGCAAGCCGTCGACCAGATGTAATCGCTCTTGCGCCTTGTTTCGGCGAAACACAGAGCGACGTTTAACGACTTCAAGTCGGTGGGATAAGAAGACTTCAAGAAGTGGCTTAAGTCCAAGCGTGACAGGCTGACCTTCGACCAATGCGACATTGTTTATGTGAAAAGAGTCTTCAAGTGGCGTTAATTTGTAAAGCTGATCTAGCACAGCCGCTGGATTGAAGCCATGTTTAAGTTCAATCACAAGCTCTAACCCAGAGTCGTAGTCAGTTAAATCGATAATGTCGGAAATGCCTTGCAATTTTTTATTGGTAACCAATTCTTTAATGCGTTCGATTACTCGTTCAGTGCCAACCTGGTAGGGGAGTTCCCGAACTACTAGTCCCATGCGCTTTGGCGAGACCTGCTCGATATCTACTTTGGCGCGCACCCGAAAACTGCCCTTGCCAGTGAGATAAGCATCGTTAATTCCATCGCGACCAACAATGATTCCGCCGGTCGGCAAATCCGGTCCTGGCACGAATCCCATTAACTCTTCGAGCGAGGCTTTTGGATGAGCAAGTAAATGAATTACAGCACTTACAGTTTCGCGAAGGTTGTGGGGTGGCATGTTTGTTGCCATGCCAACCGCAATACCTGAAGCGCCATTAACTAGGAGGTTTGGGATGGCGGCTGGAAGCACGCTGGGTTCCAACTCTCGACCGTCGTAGTTGGGCGCGAAATCAACTACATCTTCATCGAGTGACTCCACCATCGTGGCCGCAGCCTTAGCTAGCCTAGCTTCGGTGTACCGATAAGCCGCTGGACCTTCATCGATTGAACCGAAGTTGCCGTGTCCATCAATGAACGGAAGGCGCAGTGACCATGATTGAGCCATGCGCACGAGAGCATCGTAAATTGCCGAGTCGCCGTGTGGGTGTAACTTACCCATAACTTCTCCAACAACACGCGCGCTTTTAACATGACCTTTATCCGAGCGAAGGCCCATGTTGGACATGGTGTGCAAAATGCGTCGCTGTACCGGCTTTAGTCCATCACGCGCATCAGGCAAGGCTCGCGAATAAATAACCGAATAGGCGTACTCAAGAAACGATCCTTGCATTTCGGAGGCAACATCAATATCGATGATGTTTGTATCAGCAGATTTGTTTATAGCCATGAGTTAGTTGTGTAGTTGTTGCAAGTCGGGCGGTTATTGATCTGTTGGCCGGTGGCCAAACAGAATGTCGTCCCAAGACGGGGAATCGGAAGAGTTCGGCACGGGAGTCACTGGCACTGGAATTGTTGGTTGACCAGGACCGACCCAGGCGGGTGGTGCTATGTCAGAATCATCAGCTTCATTTTCGGTAGGCAGTGCAACAAGCCGAGGACGAGTATCTTGTTCAATCGGTGCGGATTCGTTCACTGATTCCTGGAACAACCAGCGCGCTTCATCATCAAGCGAAACAATTGAGCGTCCGATCGGATCATAAATCCAAGTAGCAACACCTGAACCTTCGCCAACCGCCCACATCACGGCAACATTCCAGCGACCATCTTCGCGGCGCCATGAATCCCATTCCAAAAACAGAGTGTCTACATTGCGTAGGTCGAGCGAGGATGTGACAAGTTCATTTAATGTGATGTCACCCTGTGGGCGACGAACTAAAGTGTCTCGAGCTTGTGCTGCCGTGAAGTTGCGCTCTGCAAAAACAGGGCCGGCGAACCGATCTAGACGATCCTGTGCGATACCGGATTCAGCAGAAATTGCAGCAAGACTTTCGCCTCGACGAATGCGGGCCTGAATGTCGCGAACTGATAAACCTAGTTCACCTTGGTGTTCAGTGGCAGCTTTAGCCGCACCATTGGCGCTACGAACTAAGTTGTCGTCTATTTGCGCAACAAATTCTTGGCCTTCTTCGTCGGTGAAAATAAGACCCGTATTGTCGTCGCTACGACCAACAAAAATCAGATCTTTCACCGTGAACCTCCAAGCGTGCGTATGACTCCTAGTTTCGCGTGAAAAAGGGCTAAAATCGTGGATTTTCGGCGCGTGTCGCAGGTTTGGGTCTTAGCAAGCGACACAATGGTTACATGCCTCCTGCCGAACTCCTAGCCGATCCAGTGTTGGCCAGTGCCATTCGTTATGCCAAGTTGGCAGGTGCGACACTTCTGGAACGACCAGAAAAGTTGGAGATTGCCACAAAATCGAGTGCAACTGATGTGGTTACTCACATGGATACATTGGCTGAACAAATAATTGTTGATGGCATCGGTGTTGACTTCCCTGGGGATGGAATTATGGGCGAAGAAGGTGCCGATGTTGCAGCTTCTACCGGCTACCAATGGATTATTGATCCGCTCGATGGCACCATCAACTACCTTTACGGTTTGCCAGCTTGGGCTGTTTCGATTGCTCGAGTGGATGTGCACACCGGACAAGCGCAAGTTGGTGTGGTCTACGCGCCGGCGATGGATCGTCTTTATTTCGCCAAGTCTGGCCATGGCGCTTATCTGAATGATTTTGCCGCGCCGCTTAGCGTCGGAGAATGTCAGCAACTTTCCCAAGCTCTCGTTGGCACTGGCTTTGGCTACGACTCAACTCGCAGAGGCGGACAGGCGCGCGTACTAAACAGCGTGTTGCCAAACGTTCGTGACATTCGACGTATCGGTTCGTGTGCACTTGATCTTTGTTTTGTTGCACAAGGCCTACTGGACATGTTTTTTGAACGTGGTGTGAATCCGTGGGATCACGCAGCTGGTGGGCTTATCGCTCGTGAAGCTGGCGCAATAGTTTCTGGACTTAATGATAAAGCAGAGTCAAGTGAAATGTTGGTCGCCACAAATCGCTACCTTCATGCAGACATTTGTAAATTACTTGAGTCGGTAAATGCAGACTCCGACCAGCCAAACTAAAGGAAAATGTAAATGCCTATCTACGCACTTGGTGATTTAGAGCCAAACATCTCATCTTCTGCATACATCCATCCGGACTCGGTAATTATTGGGTCGGTAACCATCGGCGCGGATTCCAGTGTTTGGCCTTGCGCTGTTTTGCGTGGGGATACGAACAGCATCACAGTTGGCGCGCGTACCTCAATTCAAGATGGAGCGATTGTGCACTGCACCGCAGATTTGCCGACCGTTATCGGCGATGATTGCACGATTGGCCACAACGCCCACTTGGAAGGATGCAAGGTTGAGTCCGGAGCATTAATCGGTTCTGGCGCACTCGTGCTGCATCGAGTGCATTTGCATACCGGAGCGCTTGTTGCAGCAGGTGCGGTTTGTAATCAGGGTTTAATTGTGCCGGCAGACGCACTTGCCGTCGGAGTGCCAGCCCGCATAAAAGATGGCGCTGCCGACAAGGCAACTATGGAATATTCCGCAAAAAGTTACCAAATGTTGGCGAAAAGATATCCACAAGAATTAAGACGCTTGCATTAGCCCGAAAAATTAAAAGGTAGGGGCGGTGCAAAGAGTAATTCGGGCATAAAGTAATCTCACCTAGCGTTAGGGCTGAAACAAGTCACTAACCACAATGACGCAGTAGGAGAACTGAAACTAGCTATGGCTACCGACTACGACGCCCCAAGAAAAACCGATACTGAAGAAGAAAATGAAAGTCTTGAAGAACTCAAAGCGCAGTCTGCGGCGAAGGGTTCAACCAACATCGACATTGATGAAGCGGACTTAGCTGAGACTCTGGAACTACCGGGTGCTGACCTAAGCGACGAATCAATCACAGTTACTGTCATCCCAAAGCAGGCAGATGAATTCACTTGCTCAAAGTGCTTCTTGGTGCATCATCGCAGCCAGTTAGCAAAAAAGGGTAAAGACGGGCCAGTCTGCAACGACTGTAATTAGTCAGTTTCGCTCTCGGCTTTTTCGGATTCGGCCTCTGACGTATGTGTCATCAGGCTGCTAATGAGAGCTTCTGCGCTGGCTAGTGCAACTGCAAGCCCAACTTTCCAAGCCAAATCTTCGTGCTTTGGTTTTGGTTTATCGGCAGGACGCTTTTTAGCGACAACATCTTGAGACTTCTTTGCGCTTTTCTTAATTGCCCAAGCCACACCCATGATCACGAGTGGCGCGAGAAAATTTATTTCGCGTTTACCTTTAGCCATTTGCGCCTCCACTAGCAATCTTCGCTGAATCAAGAGCGCTCAGCAAGGCATTAATTCTGCGAGATGAGATTTGCCAGTAGGGATGCGGATCGGTTGTGTCGCTAACGGTTACGACTACAGACTCTGACACCCAACTGCGCACTAATAGATAGGCCTGAGCATGCGCATTGGTACGCACTGATGCTTTCGTTGCCACCTTATCCAGGTGGCGAATTTCGCCGAGGTATCGCAGCGGAAGTCTGGCTTTGCCGGCTCGCAGTACGACATCGTCCACTCTTATTAGAGGCGCATTAATGAATAGCGAGCCAAGAATTAAAACTGTGCTTACAAGTCCCACAAGCAAGCCTGATTTTGGACCGTACGCGTGGCCGTAGGCGACGCCAAGCGAAATAGTCATGGCAGTTAAAAATGAGCAGATTCCAACACCTGGCCATAGTCGTTCACTAAACAGAACGATAGAGCCATCAGTGCCTTCAGGCTGTTGACTCGAACTGTTCATTTGCGACTCGCTAATCTAATCATCATGAGTACTATCGATTGTTCCATCGTAATCCCGATTGCTAAATTGCACGAAAAAGCAGTCATCCCGTCCTACGCACACTTAACAGACGCAGGCGCTGATTTAGTCTCAGTTGAAGATGCCGTAATTGAACCAGGTGAGCGCGTACTCATTGCAACCGGCATAGCAATCGCAATACCAACTGGTTTTGTTGGGCTAGTGCATCCGCGTTCTGGACTCGCTGTGAAAAACGGTGTCGCACTTGTTAATGCCCCGGGAACAATTGACTCAGGTTACCGCGGCGAAATCAAAGTGTGTCTGATAAATCTTGATGCGAATGAGAAAGTTGTCCTGCCATCAGGAAGTCGAATCGCCCAGTTAGTTATTCAACGTGTTGAGTTCGCGAACTTCACTGAAGTTGCGAATCTCGAAGGTTCAGATCGCGGAACGGGCGGCTTCGGTTCTACAGGAATTAGTTCATGACAGATTTTTCCGACGAAAGTCATGTGCTGCCCGCGAGTGACGAACTCCTAGATCTAGGCGCGCTTAGGGTGCCCAGGGTTGAAGGATTGGAAGTTCGGTTAAACATCGATCACGATTCGATGCAAGGGTTGAGTGCAGACTTGATCTACGGCTCATCTATGGCGCATGTGCAGGTTTTTGCACGAGCTAAAGATGAACTCTTGTGGCCGCAAACACGAGATGGGTTAGTTGCTGGCTTAACCGAACAGGGTGTGTCCAGTGAAATCTCCATAGGTCGATTTGGCTCTGAAGTGCAATGCACAATGCCCGCAGTTGATTTCGAGGGAAACAACATTTTGCAAAGCGTTCGGTTTATCGGGATCGATGGTGACCGATGGTTCATGCGAATCGCAGTCTCAGGTTCTGCAACTGTTGATGCGACAGAGATTGCTGCCTTTGACGAGTTGGTTGCCGGTTTGGAAGTGGTTCGAGGCGATGACGCTATGTCGCCTGGAGAGCCACTGAATTTCACAATCCCGCAGTAGTTGGCTTCGTAGTAGCTACCGCATAGGTTCACCACTTTGTGGTTAGACTAAAAAGGTGAAGCCGCGTCGCAATCTTTCATTTTTCTCCTCGCAACAAGAGGTTGATGCAGCGGCATTGATGGACACCACTGAAATGTTGGGCGCACAAGCTGCTGCCGAAGTTGCGGTCGGCGAAGTTGTAAAAGTTTATGGCGCAATTCGCGCTCTTCGAATTCGGCCAAACACCAATGTTCCAATGGTCGAAGCCGATCTCTGGGATGGGTCTGGATTCATTACCTTGATTTGGCTAGGCCGACGATCAATAGCGGGGATAACTACGGGTAGGGCACTTGTCGCTGAAGGTCGACTCACAAAGGGTCCAGCTAACCAGCCAACCTTGTTCAATCCGCGGTACGAACTTTTGGCGATAGGCGAGTAGTGAGCGGTCCAGACGAAGACTCCTTTATCGAGCAGGTAGAAGAATCTGCTGCCGAAATGTCTAGAGAAATCGCGTCCGATACAACAATATTGGCAAATTCAATTGGCGGTTGGCGTGGAGCGATTGACTCGGGGCTGCCATCAATAGTTTTCCTGGCGATCTACTTTGCAAAACATCACGACCTTCATTTGGCACTTAAATACGCAGTTGCCACTGGTGTTGTTCTTGCCGTTGTTGCCTTGGTTCAACGCAAATCACTGCAACAAGTTATTTCTGGCCTTATCGGGTTGGCTCTTTCGGCTTACATCACCTCGCGAACTGGGCAAGCACAGAACTTCTTTCTAACTGGAATTATCCGCAATGGAATTTATGGACTCGTTTTTCTAATCAGCGTTTTGATTAAGCGACCAATTCTCGGCTATTTGTTAGCTCTGCTTCGCACAACAGAATCACTAAAGGATGGGGCAAATAGTGATGTTTCATCTGAGAAGCCCGAGAAAGTTCTTTGGCGTGAGGATTCTGAATTATTGCGCAAGTACTCAACTGTTACTTGGGCCTGGACGTTGATGTTTCTTGGTCGATTCGTAATTATGTTCCCGATGTGGGCAGTGCATGCCACTGGCGCATTAGGTGTGGCAAGCGTAATTCTTGGTTATCCGTTGTTCGCGCTTGTTGGGTACGCAAGCTACTCAATTTTACGTGAGAAGTCCGCAAAAACTGCGGACTAACCTCGAAGAAGCACTAATAGTGCATGTTCCTGATCTTCGGTTCCAATAAACAACAATTCGTCGCCTGCTTCAAGCGGATCGTCGCCAGTAGGTGTAATCACATGATGCTCGCGCAAAATACAAACCAAAGTGGTGTCATTTGGCCAAACAACTTCGCGCACGCATTTACCAACAACAGGGCTGTCTGGAGCCAAAGTGAATTCAACCAAGTTGGCTTCACCTTTACGAAGTGTCATAAGGCGAACTAAGTCGCCAACAGTTACTGCTTCTTCAACGAGAGCTGAGAGCATTCGCGGCGTAGAAACTGCAGTGTCGACACCCCATGCTTCGTCAAACATCCACTCGTTCTTGGGATGGTTTACGCGAGCAATAACGCGAGGAACACCAAACTCTGTTTTAGCGAGAAGTGAAACTACTAAGTTGGTTTTATCGTCACCAGTAGCTGCAACAATAACTTGGCAACCTGCAACGTTTGCATCACTGAGTGACTCAACTTCGCAGGCGTCTGCTTGCACTGTGGTTACGCCATCTATGTCAATGTTTTGAATCTTTGAATCCCGGTCAATCAGTAAAACTTGATGGCCATTTGAGGCCAGTTCCGTCGCGATTGAACGCCCTACTTTGCCCGCTCCAGCAATTGCAATACGCATTAGTGCACCGGTGCCTTCGCTAGTGTGCTTTCGATGTGGGGTAAATCTTCAATACGAGCCAAGATGTGCACTAGATCGCCTTCTTGTAAAACACTCTGTCCCGTTGGCAAAATACTCGCACCTAGACGGGTCAGCATTGCAATTCGAATGTTTGTGTGTTCTTCAATCTTGTTTAGTGACATCCCGATCCACTTCGGATGAATGTCAACTTGTGCTAACGCAACTTGTCCATTTGGATCGCGCCATTCTTCTTTTGCTCCAGCGGGCAAGATGTGGCGCAGAATTTGTTCATTTGTCCAAGAAACCGTGGCCACCGTTGGAATACCAAGACGCTCGAAGACTTCAGCACGTTTTGGGTCATAGATACGGGCTATGACATTTGTTATGCCAAAAGTTTCGCGCGCAGTTCGGGCAGCAAGGATGTTTGAGTTATCTCCAGATGAAACAGCGGCAAAAGCGCCAGCGCGCTCAATGCCGGCCTCAATGAGATGTTCGCGGTCGAACCCAACACCTTTGATTGTCAGGCCCTTAAAGTCCGGGCCAAGGCGTCGAAAAGCTGAGGCGTCCTGGTCAATAACAGCTACGGTATTGCCGAGGTTTTCTAATGAGTGGGCAAGCATCGCGCCAACGCGACCGCAACCCATGATGACAACATGCACGTGAACAATCTACACCCGAAAAAGTTTCGGGCATCCTTAGGTCCGCTTTTGCAATACCGCGTGCCATGTGAAGCATAGTTCCCGCTCGGGCGTAGGCTCTTGCAACGTGGCATCTATTTCCGATACAACAAAACGAATACTGTTTGGTCGAGCAATCTCGAGTGATCGTTTGGGGGAGACGCTACTTCCCAAAAGAATTGCGCTACCAATCTTCGCCTCTGACGCGCTGTCATCGGTGGCATATGCGACTCAGGAAATTCTGATTGTCCTGGCTCTTGGCGGTGTCGCGCTTTATTCGGGAGCTATTTGGGCAGCCGTTGCAGTGGCCGTGGTTATGGTTGTTGTTGTTCTGTCTTATCGACAAAACGTTCACGCTTATCCAAGTGGCGGCGGAGATTATGAAGTAGCCACAACCAATCTCGGCAGTAACTTTGGTTTAACGGTTGCTGCAGCACTATTAGTCGATTACATACTTACCGTGGCCGTTTCTATCTCTTCTGCCGTTGAAAATATTGCTTCGTCATTCCCGTCATTACACGAACATCGAGTGCCACTAGCGATTGCATTCATTGTGTTAATCACGCTGATAAACCTTCGTGGTGTTCGTGAATCTGGAAGTGTTTTCGCTATTCCTGTGTACGCCTTTATGTTCTCCATCATCACGATGCTTATCTGGGCGGGTGTGCGGATTGCATCTGGGCAAACTTTGCTAGCTGAGAGTCATGGCTACCAGATCACCCCGACTGGTCAATTCACTGGATTGGCTCTTGCGTTTCTGAGTTTGAGAGCATTTACTTCCGGATGTACAGCGCTGACTGGTGTGGAAGCAATTAGTAATGGCGTGCCGGCGTTTCGTCCGCCCAAAAGCAAGAATGCGGCTACCACTCTGGCATTGCTTGGCGGAATAGCAATCACAATGTTTATCGGCGTAACCATTTTGGCGTTAGTGACCAAGGTTCGAGTTACGCACACTGATGCTGACATTGTTGGTTTGCCTATTGGGCAAAGTCAAAAGACGGTAATTGTGCAGGTAGCACAGGCAGTATTCAGCAATTTTCCAATTGCTGCTGTGATCGTTGCTTTAGCTACCGCACTGATTCTTGTACTGGCTGCGAATACAGCGTTCAACGGCTTCCCAGTTTTAGGTTCCATTTTGTCGCGCGATGGTTTTTTGCCACGCCAGCTGCACACTCGAGGTGATCGCCTGGCCTACAGCAATGGAATTATCACTCTAGCTGTACTCGCAGTTGTCTTAGTTTGGGCCTTTAAAGCAGAAGTGAGCCTACTGATTCCGCTCTACACGGTTGGCGTTTTCGTATCGTTTACTGTTAGCCAATTGGGCATGATCAAACACTGGACCCGACTTCTTAAAGCCGAGGGCGATGCTTCAGCACGGGCGAAAATGATAAGAAGTCGCATTATCAATACTGTTGGTTTTGCGATGACTGGTTTGGTTTTAACTATCGTTCTTATTACAAAGTTCACAATGGGCGCGTGGATTGCTTGTGTTGCAATGACTGTTCTGTTCGTAATCATGAAGGCAATCCGCCGACACTACGATCGCGTTGCGGCCGAACTTAAGCCGGACGAGGATGAAAGCGTGGTTCTACCGCCACGGGTTCATGCGCTGGTACTGGTTTCTAAGATACACAAGCCAACTTTGCGAGCACTTTCATATGCTCGAGCGACCAGGCCAACTGTGCTAGAGGCCGTCACTGTCGCAGTAGACGAAGAAGAAACAGATTTCTTGGTATCTGAGTGGGCCCGTCGTGAAATTCCAGTCACTCTAACGATTTTGAACTCGCCTTATCGCGAAGTAACTCGACCAGTTCTTGACTATGTGAAATCACTTACTCGTAAGAGTCCCCGAGATCTCGTTACTGTTTACATTCCTGAATATGTTGTTGGACATTGGTGGGAGCAACTTCTGCACAACCAGAGCGCTCTTCGTCTAAAAGGTCGTTTGCTGTTTACACAAGGTGTCATGGTTGTTTCAGTTCCTTGGCAGTTGTTGTCCAGTGAGCGCATTGACGCGGATGCTTTGGATTTGGCGGCAGGCGCTGCGCGTAAAGGTGAGCCTGCTGAGAATTTGGCTGATTCATGGTCCGAATCAAGTCACGACAATAATTAGGAAAAGTTTTAATGACAACTGAATCAACGGTTCGCATTGGTGACGAAGTTGAACTCGATGTGCTTCGCGTGGCCAATGGCGGATTCTGTATAGCTCGGCATGAAGGCAAAGTTGTATTCGTTCGTCATAGTTTGCCGGGCGAACGTGTGCGTGCCGAAATCACTGACATCACCGCAAAATTTTACCGAGCTGATGCGACGGAGGTTTTGCTCGCCAGTAGCGATCGAGTTGAAGCTCCATGCCAATACTCAATGCAGTGCGGCGGTTGCGACTGGCAGCATGCTTCACTGCCTGCTCAACTCGAACTCAAAAGCGCAGTTGTTCGCGAACAATTGGGCCATTTGGGCAAAGTTGTTGAAGTAAACAGCACGCCTTTGGCCGAATTTCAAGTTGAGTCCTTGAGTTCTTCCGAATCTGGTCTGCGCTGGCGAACACGAAATCGTTATGCGTCTATCGGCGATTTCGGTGTGGGTATGCGCATGCCGCGTTCGCATAGTGTTGTAGAGATTGAAGACTGCCTAATTGCAGTCGAGGGATCTGTGGCACTTGCTGAATCTGCGATTCACTTGGGTCAACCCGAGATTGAAACAGCCCAGAGTTCAACTGGTCAGCATGTGGTTGTAGACGCCAGAGGTGGGCCATGGCTTGATGAGCGTGTCGGCGATCGCAGCTGGCGCATCCATGCGAGTTCCTTCTGGCAGATTCATAAAGATGCTCCAGAAGTCTTAGTAGATGCAGTTCGTAAATTTGCTGCTTTGCAACCCGGTCAATCAGTGCTTGACCTTTATGCGGGTTCAGGTTTATTTGCCGCTTCGTTATGCGCCGATGTCGGCGAGCGGGGCAGTGTTGTTGCAGTTGAATCATCCATTGACGCGGTTCGGGATGCTCGGCGTTCCTGCAGCGATCTTCCACAGATCGACCTAGTGACGTCAGATGTAAACAAGTGGCTGAGCGCAAACAAGAACGAGAAATTCGATGTCGTTGTGCTAGATCCGCCAAGAGCAGGGGCCGGGGCGCCCGTAATAGAAAAAGTAGCCCTGATGGCCAAGTATGCGATTGTTTACGTGGCTTGCGACCCAAGTTCACTTGCTCGGGACACTGCTTTACTGGAAGCGCAAGGTTGGTCTTTACGCAGGTTACGTGGTTTTGATGCGTTTCCTATGACTTCGCATGTTGAGTGCGTAGCGGCTTTCACTCGTTCCCAGTAACACGCTTAGGCGCTCAACTTTGGGTGATGCTAAACTATCTTGACATCAAGATAGTTTGAGGAGCGAAATGTCTAGTTTGAACTCGTTTAATGCCAGGAAAACACTTATTGTTGGCGAAGAATCGTTCGAAATTTACTCACTATCTGGATTGGCTAGCGCAGCGAAGCTGCCTTACACGCACAAAGTGCTTCTAGAAAACCTGCTTCGGACTGAAGATGGCGCAAACGTCACTTCGGCTCAAATTGAATCTTTAGCTAATTGGGATGCCAACGCTGAACCAACAGATGAAATTCAGTTCACGCCGGGTCGCGTAATCATGCAGGACTTCACGGGCGTGCCGTGCGTGGTCGACTTGGCCACTATGCGCGAAGCGTTCACGGAACTGGGTGGAGATCCTTCTCGCATCAACCCACTAGCTCCTGCAGAACTCGTAATTGATCACTCGGTTATTGCCGATTTCTTTGGTACAGCAAATTCGGCAAAGCAAAACGTTGAACTCGAATATCAGCGAAATGCCGAGCGCTACCAGTTCCTGCGCTGGGGACAGACTGCGTTTGATGATTTCAAAGTTGTTCCTCCGGGTACTGGAATTGTGCACCAGGTGAACATTGAGGCCTTGGCTCGCGTTGTGATGACCCGCAATGGTCAGGCTTACCCAGATACCTGTGTTGGAACAGATTCGCACACCACAATGGTTAATGGACTTGGTGTGCTTGGTTGGGGTGTCGGCGGCATTGAAGCTGAAGCTGCAATGCTTGGTCAGCCAGTTTCCATGTTGATTCCGCGTGTTGTTGGCTTCAAGCTGTTTGGTCAAATGCCGGCAGGAACTACTGCAACCGATTTAGTTTTAACAATTACTCAGATGTTGCGGGTACATGGCGTTGTAGGCAAGTTTGTTGAGTTTTATGGCGATGGTGTGGCCGCCGTTTCGCTAGCCAATCGTGCAACTATCGGAAACATGAGCCCTGAGTACGGTTCGACGGCAGCGGTATTCCCGATTGATGAAGAGACTCTGAATTACTTGCGTTTAACCGGTCGTACCGAGAGTCACATCGAACTAGTTAAAGCATACGCGCAGGAACAGGGTCTGTGGCATGACAGTGCACACGAGCCGGTTTATTCGGAGTACATGGAACTTGATTTGAGCACGGTTGTTCCGTCCATTGCCGGTCCAAAGCGCCCGCAGGATCGTGTTGTACTCAGTGATGCAGCAACAGCTTTCGCAGAGGCACTTGGCACTTACACTCAAACCCCAGATGTAGTCGCAAATGTTCAGAAAGGTGAATCTACGTTCGATTTAACCCATGGCGACGTAGTAATTGCTTCAATCACTTCTTGCACAAATACATCCAATCCTTCAGTGATGTTGGCTGCAGGCCTGCTCGCAAAAAAGGCCGTAGAAAAGGGACTCAAGACCAAACCTTGGGTTAAGACAACGCTGGCTCCAGGTTCGCAGGTAGTAACTGACTATTACGAAAAAGCTGGATTAACCGAATACCTGAATGCGCTTGGCTTCAACTTGGTTGGTTATGGCTGCACAACCTGTATCGGTAACTCTGGACCACTTGATTCAGCTATTAGTAAATCAATCAATGAGCACGATCTCACTGCTGTTTCCGTACTATCGGGTAACCGCAACTTCGAAGGTCGCATCAATCCTGATGTGAAAATGAATTACTTGGCTTCACCGCCGCTAGTGGTGGCTTACGCACTCGCGGGATCTATGAAAGTTGATTTACTAAACGAAGCACTAGGTTTTGATGCCGACAACAAGCCGGTTTATCTTGCAGATATATGGCCGAGTGCCGAAGAGGTTGCGCAGGCCGTTTCTTCATCAATTGATGCCGACATGTTTACTGAGCGTTATGCCGATGTCTTTGCCGGTGATGAGAATTGGCGTAACTTGCCAACACCTACTGGCGCCACTTTCGCCTGGGATAGCAAGAGCACCTATGTGCGCAAACCGCCGTACTTCGAAAACATGCCACTTCAGCCAACTCCGGTTACAGATATTTCTGGGGCAAGGGTTTTGGCCAAATTGGGGGATTCAGTAACAACAGATCACATTTCTCCGGCGGGATCAATTCGCGCAGATTCACCTGCGGGTCTGTATTTGAGTGCAAATGGAATCGACAAAAAGGATTTCAACTCCTACGGGTCTCGGCGTGGCAACCACGAGGTAATGATTCGTGGAACATTTGCCAACATTCGTTTGCGGAATCAGTTATTAGACGATGTTGAGGGCGGATACACCGTAGATTTCACGAAAGCAGATGCACCACAAGCCGCAATCTTTGATGCATCAAGTAACTATCAGGCGCAAGGTATTCCATTAGTGATTCTGGCCGGCAAAGAATACGGTTCAGGCTCTTCACGCGACTGGGCGGCAAAAGGAACGGCATTACTTGGAGTTAAAGCCGTTATAGCTGAATCCTTCGAACGCATTCATCGTTCCAACCTAATTGGCATGGGTGTGCTGCCATTGCAGTTCCCAAGCGGGAATAGCGCTGATTCGCTAGGTCTATCTGGCACTGAGACATTCGCAATCACTGGAGTAACTGAGCTAAATGAAGGTCGTACCCCAGCCTTCGTTGGCGTCGTTGCTGCTAAAGAAGATGGCTCAACAACCGAATTTGATGCTGTAGTTCGGATTGATACCCCAGGTGAGGCCGATTACTACCGTCACGGCGGCATTTTGCAATACGTTCTTCGAAGCATGCTGGGTTAATTTACCGAGCGCACATTTGCCTTCGGCAACGTAAACTTAATCTACCTGTCAGAAACGGTGAGTCAATGTCCTTGATCGAGCAAATCAAATCCCCAGAGGATTTACGATCGCTCAGCTACGACCAATTGACTGAACTTTCCGCGCAAATACGTGATTTCCTAGTTGAGAAAGTTTCGGCAACTGGCGGACATCTCGGGCCTAATCTGGGTGTTGTTGAGCTGACGCTTGCGATTCACCGTATTTTTGATTCGCCAAAAGATCCCATCCTTTGGGATACGGGTCACCAATCATATGTGCACAAAATGGTGACCGGTCGCAGTGGCGACTTTGCTAGTTTGCGCCAAGAATCTGGTCTGTCTGGGTATCCGAGCCGTGAAGAAAGTATCCACGACATCATTGAGAACAGTCACGCGTCAACCGCGCTCTCTTATGCAGATGGAATTGCTAAAGCTTTTGAATTAAATGGCGAGACCGATCGCCATGTCGTTGCAGTCGTTGGCGATGGCGCTCTTACTGGTGGCATGACCTGGGAAGCAATAAACAACATTGCCGAGGGTAAATCAAGATCAGTAGTGATCGTGGTTAACGACAATGCGCGTTCCTACTCACCAACTATTGGTGGACTTGCTAATCATTTGGCAACACTTCGAACTACGCAAAGCTACGAACGATTCTTGGATTGGGGTAAATCCGTACTTGGCCGAACCCCGATCGTCGGCGCTCCAATGTACGAAGCACTGCACGGTATGAAAAAAGGCATTAAGGACTTTGTAGCACCGCAAGGAATGTTCGAAGACTTAGGTCTCAAATATGTCGGCCCAGTTGATGGGCACAATTTAGAAGATTTAGAGTTTGCTTTGCAGCGTGCCCGCGAATTTGGCGGCCCGGTAATTGTGCATGCCATCACCACAAAAGGTCGGGGTTATCAGCCAGCCGAGACTGATGAAGCCGATCGCTTTCATGCAGTTGGCGTCGTAGATCCTCAAACAGGGTTGCCACTTAAATCAGCCCCTGCCTCTTGGACTTCTGTATTCAGCAAATCAATAGTTGAGATTGGTACCGAGCGTTCCGATGTTGTGGCAATTACTGCTGCCATGTTGGGACCCACAGGGTTGACTGCTTTCAGCGAAGCATTCCCAAATAGAACTTTCGATGTCGGAATCGCGGAGCAGCATGCAGTAACAAGTGCAGTAGGTATGGCACATGCTGGACTGCATCCTGTAGTTGCGGTTTATTCAACATTCCTCAATCGTGCTATCGATCAAGTAATCATGGACTGCGCACTTCACAAAGCTGGTGTGACATTCGTATTAGACCGCGCTGGTATTACCGGTGATGATGGTGCGAGTCATAACGGCATGTGGGATATGTCGCTGTTGCGTGTTGTGCCTGGGCTAAAGCTTTATGCACCACGAGACGGCAAACGCTTAGAGCTCGCCCTTAAAGAATCTGTCGGCAGCACAGATGGCCCAAGTGCTATCAGATTCCCAAAAGGCGCGGTTGGAACAGACCTTGATGCCACCGAAAGCCCAATCTTTGGCGACGTAATCTTTGGTCAAACCAATGCAGAAGTGAAGATAGTCAGTATCGGCGCGTTGGCTGCATCAGCCATTGAAGCAGCTAAAACTCTCAGTGAGGCTGGAATCTCAGTCGAAGTTATTGACCCTGTGGTGGCTTTGCCAGTTAGTGCTGAATTAATTGAACATTTGGCTTCGGCTCATCTGGTTGTGACAATCGAAGATGGATTAGTCGATGGGGGAGTTGGACAAGCAATTTGTTCAGCTCTAAACGAGAATGCAGGCACAGTTAACTCGTTATCGCTCGGTATTCCGAAGCAATTCCTGACTCATAAATCGCGTACCACTTGGCTAGCGGAACTAGGGCTTGATGGTGCGGGAATTAGCGCAGCAGTTACTACTCGGCTGCGCTCGCAAGTTCAGTAGAAATTGGCGAATCAAATAAAGCCTGTCGAAGTAACGGCGTAACAATCTCTTGCTGCCAAGGTCGCGCATTGTAGGTCTCTAGCATTTGCTGCAGCTCGGTCTCGTCAGCAGGGGGTGTCCAGAGAATTCGCCGAACTGTTTCAGGGGTAATCAAATTTTCAACAGGCATGTTTAAGGATTCGGCTAGAGCGGCGATCCCTGAACGCACTTGCTCTAATTGCGCGAAAGCAGCTGGGTTCTTTTCCTGCCAAGTTCGTGGCGGAGGCGGGGTTGTTGATCGCACTCTAGTAGCGGGAAGCTCATCTTCGGAAAGTGCCAAAGCATCGTAAACCGCGCCAACCCAGAGTTTTTTGTTGCGCCTAGTTAGTCGACCGTTTAGGGCAGGAAGATCCTCTACTCGAGAATCAGATTCAACTGTTTCAGTCGCTATTTGGACAAAAATGGAGTCGGGCAAAATCCGACCCGGCGCGATGTCTTGGTCACGGGCAATCTGATCACGGGTTTGCCATAGCGATCGAACAATGGCTAGCTGTCTTGGCTTTCGAGCACCATGCAAGCCAGATGTTCTGCGCCACGGATCTTCGCGCACGATTGGCGCAGTGTTGTCCTTAACGTGGTTGAACTCTTGTATAGCCCAGTCATACTTATCGGCTGCAATTAATTGCTCGCTCAGAATCGCCCATAATTCGATGAGGAATTCAACATCGAGAGCAGCATAATTCAACCATTTTTCAGGCAGTGGGCGAGTAGACCAGTCTGCTGCGCTGTGTTCCTTAGCTAATGAGAACCCAAGTTCGGCTAACAAGAGCGGGCCTAGGCCAACTCGGTCACAACCTAAGATTCTACCAGCGAGCTCGGTGTCGAACAGTTGGGCAGTCGGAAACAGTCCTGCTTCGCGTAAACAAACCAAGTCTTGAGACGCGGCATGCAAAATCCAATCGACGTCTTTGAGGGCCTCTTGGATGAGGTGCAGGTCGGCAAAAAATGTTGGGTCAATTAAAAAAGTGCCAGAGCCCTCGCGCCTTAGTTGGACCAAATAGGCACGACCACTGTATTTAAAACCGCTTGCACGTTCGGCATCCAGCGCAACAGGTCCAGTACCGCTTTTCAATGAGTCAGCAGCGTGTATGAGTTGCTTATCGGTAGTTATGAGTTCGGGCAAACCTTCGCGAGGCTGATCAACTGCGATGCCGGTTGGCTGCTCTTCGGCAGCTTGTTCTTCAGTCATGCCGGCGCTACTTGTTTCGATTAATCTGTGTGACACCCTCTGGCAAGGGTTCAAGTCCAGATGCCTGCTCAAGTAGTGAACACCAAGCTGTTAAATGGGCAGCAAGTTCAGAACTTGATGGTGACCAAGATGCGCGAATCTCAAGTTCGGTTTCGCGTTGGCGATCGGCGAGTCCGGCAAAAGAGCGACTCACCGTGCGCGTTACGGTGCCAGATAGGTTTGTGAATTCGGCACCGCTGTGTCCGAGTGCCTCAATCAGCCAACTCCAAGCAACTTCGTCGAACATTTCATCAGTTACAACATCTGGCTCGATTTCTGCATTTACAAAAGTTACGACTCGGAAGGTACTTTCCCAAGTAGGTTGTCCGTCTGGGTCGTGCAGTAATACAAATTTTCCGGAAGCTAACTCATTGTCAGAATCAAGTGCCAACACTCCACTCAACGCAAGAGCATATGGTGCAAGACGGTTTGGGGCTGGAACTTCAGCGAGTGTTATTTCTGTTCGGCGCGTGGCTCCATGCAAAGTCTTTACGGCATCGTTCCATGCATCTTCTGCTTCGTTGGTTTCCACGGTAATCACTTCCTCTACCTTAGATTGAAATGGGCGCAAAACGCCCTAAGCCCGCCGCTAGGCTGTTGATGTGGCTCTTATTTTGGCTCTGCTTTCAAGTGTTGTCTGGGGCACATCTGATTTTCTAGCGGGCAATATGTCTCGTAAGTTCGCCCCGATTGCTGTCTTAGGTGGTTCACAGATATTCGGTGGGGTGCTAGCCGTTGGCTTTGCACTCGCCACAAATCATTGGGATACGAGTAACCACAGCGCCATGATTTGGGGATTATCGGCTGGGCTACTCGGTTTGGTTGGTTTAGTTGCGTTCTATTCGGCTTTGTCAAAGGGACAAATGGGTATTGTTTCCCCAATCTCATCAATAGGTGTTGTAATTCCGTTGTCGATTGGTTTGCTACATGGTGATTCACCGACTGGCGCGCAGAAAATCGGAATTGCAATAGCCATCCTCGGCGTTCTTCTAGCTAGTGGCCCTGAGTTGCAGTCGCGGGCTTCGGCCAAGCCGGTGCTACTTGCGTTGGTGGCGGCAGTCACTTTCGGTATTTGTGTATTTTGCATGGCTCAAGGTGGTCGGGCGGGCAATCCGGCGATGACGATTGCCACAATGCGTATCGTTCAAAATGCTGTCTTGTTAACTGTGGCCTTATCGTTTCGCAGTATCGGCGGCTTACGGCCAGTTAACGTTCCATTACTTGCTGCTATCGGTTTCACTGATGCAGGTGCAAACATCTTGTTCGCATTTGCTGCCGCAGAACCTGATGGTTTGCTTTCAATAGTTTCAGTTCTGGGCTCATTATTTCCAGTGATGACAGTTATCTTGGCTTGGCGGATTCTGAAAGAGCGATTACTTCCAGCGCAATACATTGGAATTGCCTGCACCATGATTGGCGTGGCTGCGATTACGGCTAGTTAACAGGTACGAGACTTAGGGCAACCGAATTTATGCAGTAGCGCAGATCGGTTGGTGTTTCGTAACCTTCGCCAGTAAACACATGGCCAAGATGTGAATCGCAATTCGCGCAGCGCACTTCGGTTCGGACCATGCCGTGAGAGTTATCAACTATTTCGACTACCGCAGTGCTAGAGCCAGGTTGATAAAACGAAGGCCAGCCGCAACCCGAATGGAACTTTTCGTCCGACCGAAATAATTCAGCATCGCAGGCTTTACATTTGTAAACACCAACAGTTTCGGTGTCGGTGTATTCGCCAACGAAAGCTGGCTCGGTTCCTGCTTCGCGTAAAACATAGTATTCAGCCGGAGTTAGTAGTTCGCGCCATTCGTTGTCTGTTCGTTCAGTAGTCATGCTTAAATCGTACGCTCTTAGCCTTGGCCCGGCAGAATCAACTTTCTTGCGAGCCAAATTGATAACGGGTGAATATGAAACCTTCACCATTCGCACTTGCTATTAGTTGTAGTCGCTTCAGCGTTTTACCCAGGGCGCTTACATTTGGCGTTGTACCGACAATTGTGGGACTTATGGTCAGATTCAATTCATCAATTACATCGGAGTCCAACAGAGTTTGGAGCAGACTTGGTCCGCCCTCGCAAACAATTCTGTTAAATCCCAGTGAATGCAGAGTTGAGCGAATCACATCGCCGTCTAATTGCGGAGAATCGCAGACATGTATCTGTGCAAGTGTGGAAAGTCGTTCAAAATTTTCCTGCCATTTAACATCACTACGTGAGGGAGTGATAATGAATGGCTTGTGTGCAGAGTCCGACAATATTGGGGCGTCGCTGGGAATGTCGAGACTGGAACTGACCAAACAAAATGGCGGGTTTTGCCCTGCAACCGATTTAAGTTCTTCGCGTACCTGCGTGTACCGGTACTTTTCACCGAGTGCAGTTTTGGCACCGACCAAAACAACATCACTCAAAAGACGAAGAGTCAGCAGAACCGATAAATCTAGTGGACCTGAAATGTCTTTTGATCGACCGCTTGGCCCAGCAAAATTTCCGTCAAGGGAAACCACCATGTTGAGCCGTAAATGTTGCGTGCTTGAAACGCGATAGAAGTCAGCAACCTCGTCGGTCGAACTGAAGTCCAAATCAGTAATCACGCATAGATTCTCGCATGCCTTTAGGCTAGGGGAATGCAAAGTCTCTGTGAGCGAACACCAAAAGTGGATGCCACGCAGATTATCGGTGATTTTGTCGTACCAAAGCGCTTTGCACACACCACCTTTGCCAACTATGTGGCTGACCCGGAAATTCCCTCGCAGGGCTTTGCCAAGGCTCGCATGAGCGACTTTGCTAACAATGCAGAACCAAAGCGACGGCTCTTTCGCTCCGGCGACAAAGTAAAAGCTGGAATCTACCTAGATGGTGGATTTGGCGTGGGTAAAACTCACCTTCTGACCGCACTTTGGCATCAATACGGAACACAAGCGACTTACGGAAGTTTTGTTGAGTACACGAATCTAGTTGGAGCATTGGGTTTCCAGGAATCTGTTGAAACCTTGTCCGGCTTTGAATTGATCTGCATCGATGAATTTGAACTCGATGATCCAGGCGACACAGTTCTCATGAGCACTCTGCTTGGCCAATTGGTGCAGCGCGGAGTTCGCATAGCTGTAACTAGTAATACCTTGCCAGACCGACTTGGCGAAGGTAGATTCGCTGCCGATGATTTCGTTCGCGAAATTCAGGGTTTGGCAGCGCATTTCGAAATTATCAGAATTGATGGCCCGGACTATCGGCATCGCAATGCACTTAATGGAGCACTGCCGTTAGACGCAGGTACGCTGGAGGAGTTCGCCGGAAAGTCTCCAGATTACTCATTTGATGAATTTGCTGACCTGACAAATCATTTGAGCACAGTTCATCCAAGCGCGTTTGGCGCACTGGTTCAGGATTTAGAAACGGTCTGCTTCTCTGGAGTTCTTCAATTAACTGACCAAGCACAAGCTTTGCGCTGGGTGGTGCTAATTGATCGTCTTTACGACCGCGAGATTCCGATTGCCTACAGCGGTGTTGAAATTGGCGGCCTTTTTAGTCCCGAAATGTTAACTGGTGGTTATCGCAAAAAGTATTTGCGGGCTCTTTCGCGAGCCAGCGCTTTGAGTCGTGAGATTTCACAGGACTAAGCCTGCAAGATATTTTTGGTGGTCGATACAGGACTCGAACCTGTGACCTCTTCCATGTCAAGGAAGCGCGCTAACCAACTGCGCCAATCGACCAGTGAGGTGGAGACGGGATTTGAACCCGTGTACACGGCTTTGCAGGCCGTTGCCTCGCCTCTCGGCCACTCCACCAATGCTTGCTCCAGAATTAAAGCGAGCGGACGACGGGATTCGAACCCGCGACCCTCACCTTGGCAAGGTGATGCTCTACCACTGAGCCACGTCCGCGTGTGGAAGATAAATCTTCAACCTGCGTAAGACTATCCGATAATTGCGTAACCTTCAAAGTCAGGGCTAGCACTGCATAATTTCTGGTCAGTGACAGATCGGTAAAAGTCGCTTTTCTGTGTGCTGTAGAAAATCCAAATACTCCATAGGCTAAGTGTGTGAATCCCGACCAAACTGCTGTGGTTTTTGGGGACCGGTTTGCCACTGATTTAGTTCGAATGACTAGAGATCCCAGCGAAATGAAATCGGGCTGGTGGGCTGTTATTCAGACTTTTGAAGGAGAGTTCTTCGGGTTTCAATTCGCCAACAATTCTGAACTTCATGCAAATTCATTTGAATCACCAAATACCGAAAGTTTAGAAATTGACTTCGATAAATGGCTGTCCAACGTAAATCAGGACGAGTACCAGCAGGGTGTAGAGACCGTCCGAGAGTCAATTGCCGCAGGTTGGGTTTACCAAATTAACTACTGCAGGATATTGACTCAGAAACTCCCATCACAATTCGACAGCTTGACTGCTTATCAAAAATTACGCAAAGGCAACCCGGCACCGTACGCATGCGCCTTTTCAATTCCACGCGAAACTTCGGGTCTGGAATTCGATATTCGCATTGCCTCGGCGTCACCTGAGTTATTTTTGGAGCGTAAAGGCAAGATCCTGAAGTCCAGTCCAATAAAAGGAACCGCAATCTCAGCAGAGGCGATGTTGGAAAAAGACTCAGCAGAAAACATCATGATTGTGGACCTGATTAGAAACGATCTTTCCCACATTTGTTTGCCGGGAACTGTCGCAGTGCCAGAGATGCTGCGAGTTGAAGAGCACCCAGGTTTAGTGCATTTGGTTTCCGACGTTGTTGGTGAATTACGTGACGATGTTTCTTGGGCCGAAATTCTGCAAGCCATGTGTCCACCGGGTTCAGTTAGTGGAGCACCGAAGAGTAGTTCACTGCAACTGATAAACCAGATTGAGCCAAAAGCTCGAGAAGTGTATTGCGGAGTTCTCGGCTGGATAGATATTGACAACTCAACGGCTCAACTGTCTGTTGCAATTCGAACTTTCTGGCAGTCGTTTAGCGAAACCGAACCAACACTTTGTTTTGGAACGGGAGCGGGCATCACATACGACAGTGATCCGTTAGGCGAGTGGACTGAAACGCAACTTAAAGCCCAACACCTTCTAGGTGTCATCTCGACTTCTCTGCAATAGGCTAGGGCTATGCAGGCTTCACATTTTTGGGTAAACGGACAACTTGTTCCAGTCGAACAGGCACAGATCAGTGTTCTGGACCATGGATTTATGGTTGCCGACGGCGTTTTTGAAACACTTAAGATTTCAGGCGGTCGAGCTTTCGCAGTCGATCGCCACAACTTACGTCTTCGTCGCAGTGCTAATGGACTGGGTATTAAATGCCCAACCGATGAGGTGATTAATGCCGCTATCGACGAAATAATGGCTGCTAATCCGCCATTTGAGCTTGGTCGCCTGCGCATTACTGTCACCAGCGGAATCGGTCCACTAGGTTCAGATCGCATCGGTGGAGAGCCAACATTGGTGCTAAGTGTTGCTCCTCAACCAGCTTGGCCTGCAACAACAGGCGCTGTTTTGGTCCCGTGGATGCGCAATGATCTATCTGCCATTGTTGGGCTAAAAACTATTTCTTATGCAGAAAATGTTTACGCACTTGAGGCAGCTCATAAGCACGGATTCTCAGAAGCGCTGTTTTTGGATTCCAAGGGCAACCTGTCTGAGGGCACTGGAAGTAATGTGTTCTTAGTTCAAGGCGATTCAGTTGTCACTCCAAGCGTTAAGACGGGATTGCTACTTGGCATCACGCGTGAATTGACGCTGGAGTGGGCAAATTCCGCCGGCGTAAACATTATTGAACGCGATGACCTTCGCGCAGAAGATTTGTGGAGCTGCGATGGCGCATTCCTCACTTCGTCTACTCGTGATGTGCAACCAATCGGTTCGTTGGCACAACTTTCGCGTGAAGATTCGTTGAGTAATGAACGAGAACTATCAGTACCCGCAGTCATCCACCAATTGGCCGAGATTTTTGCACAGCAAACCGCGCTGAATTACAACCCCTGATAGTGCGCAACTGGTTCGTATCGTTGAGATAAAGTGAACCTAAGTGAATAGTAGGTTTGGCGAATTGAACAGATTATGCCAGGCCCGAATAAAGGACAAACTGTGGCATCTGTAACTGTCGGATCCGACAAGCAACTGACCGCTATTGAAGCCGGCGCCAACGCTTATGACGTGGTTGGCGATAAAGCGCGACAGGTGGTTGTTGCTCGCGTTAATGGTGAACTAGTTGATCTCAGTTATGTCCTGCAAGATGGCGATCATGTCGAGCCAGTGTTAATTACTGAGCCAGAAGGTTTGTCTGTTCTTCGCCACAGTGCGGCGCATGTTGTAGCGCAGGCGACACAGGCACTGTTTCCTGAAGCAAAACTTGGCATCGGTCCGCCTATCAAGGATGGCTTTTTTTATGACTTCGGCACCGAAACGGCTTTCTCGCCAGATGATTTAGCTGCCATTGAAAAAAAGACCATCGAAATTATTAATTCCGGACAGAAGTTTTCACGCCGAGTAGTTACTCGCGAAGATGCCAGTGCTGAATTAGCGAAAGAAACATTCAAAGTTCAGTTGCTGGCTGCAGACGACGCTGAAGTATTGGCAGAAGACGTTATGGAAGTTGGCGCTGGCGAGCTAACTATTTACGACAACATTGATTTACGTAGTGGTGAACATCGTTGGTGCGACCTGTGTCGCGGTCCGCACGTTCCTGATACTCGTTACATTGACGCTAAAGCTGTAAAAATCATGCGTTCATCTGCCGCCTATTGGTTGGGTGATCAGAAGAACGCCTCAATGCAGCGTATCTATGGCACGGCATGGGCGACTAAGGACGATTTGAAGCAGTATCTAACCATGCTAGAAGAAGCTGCTAAGCGTGATCATCGACGTCTTGGGATTGATCTAGATTTATTCAGTTTCCCAGATGAAATTGGTTCAGGTCTTGCGGTATTTCATCCAAAAGGCGGCATCGTCCGCCGCGCAATGGAAGATTATTCACGCGTTCGCCACGAAGCGGCTGGCTATGAATTCGTGTACACGCCACACATCACTAAAGGTGCACTTTTTGAACAGTCTGGACATTTAGATTGGTACAAAGATGGCATGTTCCCAGCGATGCACCTCGACGAAGAACTTCATGAAGATGGCACAGTTAAGCGACAGGGTCAAGATTATTATCTAAAACCCATGAACTGCCCGTTCCACAATTTAATTTTCAAATCACGCAGTCGTTCATATCGAGAATTGCCACTGCGACTCTTTGAATTCGGTTCGGTCTATCGCTACGAGAAGTCTGGCGTTATTCACGGTCTGACCCGTGTTCGCGGCATGACTCAAGACGATGCACATATTTACTGCACGCCTGAGCAGATGCCAGGTGAACTAAGTAACCTGCTAACTTTCGTGCTGGACCTGCTGCGCGACTATGGACTGGACGATTTCTACCTTGAGTTATCAACTCGTAATCCAGACAAATCAATCGGTACGGATGAAGAGTGGAACGTCGCCACCCAAGCACTTGCTGACGCAGCTGCGTCTTCTGGTTTGGATTTGGTGCCAGATCCGGGTGGCGCTGCTTTCTACGGTCCGAAAATTTCGGTGCAGGCGCGGGATGCCATTGGCCGCACTTGGCAGATGTCCACTATTCAGGTGGATTTTCAGCTGCCACAAAGATTTGAGTTGGAGTACCAGGCATCTGATGGTGGCCGCGCTCGTCCAATCATGATCCACCGCGCACTGTTTGGCTCAATCGAACGATTCTTTGGCGTGCTACTCGAGCACTACGCCGGCGCGTTCCCAGCTTGGTTGGCTCCGGTCCAGGTAGTTGGTATTCCAATCGCATCTGCTCACAATGATTACCTACATGAATTAGCGGCAAAACTTCGCAAACACAGTGTGCGTATTGACGTAGATGATTCTGACGAGCGTATGCAGAAGAAGATTCGAAATGCTCAGTCACAGAAAGTGCCCTTCATGCTGATTGCTGGTGACGAAGATATTGCTGCCGGCGCAGTCTCGTTCCGTTATCGCGATGGCACACAGGAAAACGGGGTACCCGTAGACCAGGCCATCGAGAAAATTTTGCAGGCTGTAAGCACACGGGACGCTTAATGGAGATTGGCGGCAACGGCGTAGAGCAGTGGGAGCGCATCTGGACGCCACATCGCAAAGAGTATTTGGCTGCCATGGCCGGTCAATTTGATGACGATTCTTGTCCGTTTTGTCGAGCGATTGCTGGCGATGACGATTTAGTAGTTATTCGTTTAGATCATGCATATGTGGTTCTCAATAAATACCCCTATAACAACGGCCACCTATTGGTCTGCACTAATCGACATGTTGCAACGTACGACCTACTTACTGAGCAGGAATGTTTAGATGTTCAGCATTTAACTCAACAGGCCATGCGAACTTTGACAGCTGTTTCTAGATGCACAGGCTTCAACATCGGTATGAATCAGGGACGGGTAGCTGGAGCTGGAGTGCAGAATCATTTCCATCAGCATGTTGTTCCAAGGTGGGCTAACGACAGCAACTTCATGCCAATAATCGCCGGCACCAAAGTTATTTCGGAATTGTTAGAGCAAACGCGCGATCTCTTAGTCGAAAATTGGCAGAGTTAAAGTTAACGACTTGCCCTGTTCATGCAATGTGTCGCCAACTGCAATGTTTTCGGCAAGTATGCAACTAGCTAGAAATGACGTGTAGCCTATCGCTTCGGTTTCACCATCTGAATCAGTAATCTCAATTTGAGTTTGGGTTTTGCCCCAAGTTCGAGCCAATCCATTGGCTATCCCAATTCCATAAAAACCCGGTGCGCTGGTATGAGTCTGATATTCATCAGATTCCAACATTGGGGTCCATCGGTTGGGAAGGACTGCAATCCAATCCTGCAGAACTCTTTGCCCAACATTGCCATCTAGTGGGCTTATCGAAATTATCGATTCGGTGTTCCACGCTTGCTCAAACTGTCCAATAGCTGGAGTGATACCGGCTTGATACATCTTGAATGCATCGTCAGCGAGACCCAAATAAGCCAAGCGTTCGAAGAGGGAGTCTCGTTGATCGGATGTTAATTCGATGTGTTCAACGTCAGGAGCCGTTGTAACTGGTTCGCCATTGCTGTAATCCAAGATTTGATTTTGCAGGAGATCGTAAAGTGCCACCACCTTAGTTTCTTCATCATCTGCCATTGGCAAGTATCTAACTAGAAGGTCTGCGGAAAAAATTCGGCGACTTATCGCTACAAGTTCATCGAAATCAGTATGCGTTTGGAACAGATTGGAGGCAACAACATGGCGGGGAATTTCCAACCCAGCCAATTCTTGCCAGAGAGAAATTGCTTCAGCGCTAACGCCGGTAGCTGCGTCCAAGACAAATACCACACCGTCACAAGCTTCGAGTAGTGACATATCCAGGCTCTGGTCATCTAAAAATACGACAGTCGTTCGGGCATTCAGATCCAGAAAGGTTCGGCTTAGGAGTTCCTGGCAGTCTTGGCCAGAGAAGCCGAAACTGCGGGCAAAAGACTCGATGTCTGGATGTGTGCCAACGCTGTAAACACCGATGAAAATTGGCTCTAATTCCTGATTGCCCAGCGTTGTCGGTAACATCGTCATGATGACTATATGGTAGTCGTCATCTCACGCCAAGGATGAGGTCATTGCTCGATAACGCTTCTGCGCGTCAGGTTCTGAGTGGCATTGTTACGCCCGTCGCAAAATGTTTGATTCGACTGAGAGTATCCGCTGATGCAGTAACTGTCTTTGGCGCGATAGCGACGATCGCATGTGCTGTGGTTTTTGTTCCTTCTGGCCATTTTCTCATCGCCAGTCTTACCATCGGATTGCTGTCTTTAAGTGATTTATTGGACGGCACCATGGCTCGGCTTACAAAATCTGACAGTCGCTGGGGCGCCTTTTTGGACTCCACACTCGATCGCGTTGTTGATGCAGCTGTCTTGATTTCGATTTCTGCCTATTTTCTTAGTGCGATGGGCAAAGATGACAAGGCGCTGGCCGCAACTGCCGTTGCGCTAGTTATGGGACAAATGACTTCTTACATTCGAGCCAAAGCTGAGTCTTTGGATGTGCAATGCAAAGTCGGTTTAGCTGAACGTGCTGAGCGCACACTTATCGTGTGGATCGCATTATTAGTTTCAGGACTTGGCTGGTTCTGTTTGTCCGGCGCGATGTATTTACTTGCGTTGATAACCACGTTAACCGTGATTCAACGAGTAGCGCACGTTAGAAAGCAGCTCAACACATGACAATGAGTGCGAGAGTGACGGCTCTTGGCTTTTGGTTGGGTTGGAATTTGCTTTGGTTATTTCCAGAGTCGTTTGTAGCTTGGTCATTTAATCTTGCCTCTGACTACTGCTGGCGCAAACGGATCAAGGGCGTCCGTCAGTTAGAGGCGAACTTAGGCCGTGTGTTTGGGCTAAATCCTGCTGATGATCAGATCCGCGAACTAAGTCGACAAGCAATGCGTGCCTACATGCGGTATTACTACGAAACTTTTCTGGTTACTCACTGGTCAACAGAGGAAATCAACTCACGCGTCCGAGCGGAAAATGTTGAGCCAGTCGTTGAAGCGCTGAAATCTGGTGGGGTCATTTTGACACTTCCACACTCGGGTAACTGGGACCTTGCAGGGGCTTGGGCTGCCATTAATTTAGGCACGGTTGGGACTGTGGCTGAACGCTTAAAGCCCGAAATGATTTTCAGAAAATTTGTGACAATGCGCAACAAATTGGGAATGAATATTCTGCCGCTAACCGGCGAAGCAGGTATTTACGAGTTTCTTCGCGGGCAAGTTAATGCAGGCAATCTAGTACCGCTCTTAGGTGATCGTGATGTTGCAAAAAATGGAATGGGAAATTTGTTCTTCGGTCATCGTGCCTCACTTCCAATCGGTGCAGCGGTCTTGGCCTTAGACACTGGGCGTCCGTTGTTCTCCTGTTCCACTTGGTACGACGGTAAGCAACTTGTTATCACTTTTGACGAACAAGTAAACATGCCAACTGAATCGGCAACTGGTCGCGAGCGCCTACGCCAGGCGCAACAGATTTCTGTTGAGCTTGCTACTAGGTTTGAATTGCACATAAAGGCTCACGCGCAAGATTGGCATATGTTGCAACCTGTTTGGTCGGATCTGGTGGTTGAGTGATGTTACGCATTGGAATCGTTTGCCCGTATGCCTGGGACATCCCAGGTGGGGTATCCGCTCATGTCCACGATTTGGCTAACGCTTTAATTCGAAAAGGTCATCATGTAAGTGTGATTGCACCAGCCGAATCAGATGAAAATTTGCCTTACTTTGTCGAATCAACTGGAAAGCCCCGAGCTGTTCGATACAACGGCTCTGTTGCCAGGCTCAGTTTTGGGCCGCTAGTTGCCCGCCGCGTGAGTAAGTGGATTGAGCAAGGGGAATTTGATGTCTTACATGTACATGAGCCATTGGCGCCAAGCGTTTCAGTATTAGCGTGTTGGGCCGCCAAAGGTCCTATTGTCGCTACTTGGCATTCGAGTATGGACAGATCGCGAGTCATCTTGAGTCTGGCAAAGTTGGCGCAAACCGTTATGGAAAAAGTGTCGGCGCGGATTGCTGTGAGTCCGGCTGCTAAACAGACAATGATTGAGCACCTCGGCGGTGACGCAGTGATCATTCCAAATGGCGTCGATGTCCAGTCGTTTGCTTCAGCGCAGCCAATGACAGGTTGGGGCTCTGCACAAAAAACTTTGGTGTTTTTCGGCCGAGTTGATGAGTCAAGAAAAGGACTCGATGTCCTTCTATCTGCGTTACCAAAGATTCGAGAATCGTTCCCAGATTTGAAAGTGCTCATTGCAGGGCCTGGCGATTGTGATGATTTGCTTGAAGACTTGAGTGTTGAAGATCGTAGAGCCATAACTCAACTTGGTTTAGTCGATGAAATCGAGAAACCGAATGTGTATGCATCTGGAACCGTTTATGTCGCGCCGAACACTGGGGGAGAATCATTCGGCATAGTCCTACTTGAAGCTATGGCCTCGGGGACTCCAGTCATTGCCAGTGACTTAGCGGCCTTTAAGCGCGTACTGCAAGATGGTGAGTGTGGAAAGCTCTTTACCAATGAAGACAGCGATTCTTTAGCTCAGGCAGTAATCGAACTTCTCAACGATGATCAAGAGCAGGACCGGTTACGAGCAGCTGGGCTGGCCCGAGTTGTTGAATTTGATTGGGACACTGTTGCAGATGAAGTTATTGAAGTCTACAAATCAGTAACAGTGCCGGGTTTGATTGTTGAACCGGACATGGCTGGACAAGTTCTTGGGCGTCTAGGACGTCTAAGGATTACTCCTGAAAAGGAATCAGACTTATGAGTATTAACTCTTGGCAAGGCTATTTGGTCATCCTGCTGGCGATTTGGTACCTGTCACAACAAGCGGGTCGATTAGATCGGTTACACCACCGAATCGAAGTTTCGACGGCCGCTCTTGATGGAAATCTAGGTCGGCGAGCTGGAATAGTAGGAGAGTTGGCCAACTCACCAGTCGTTGATCCAGTTACATCGGCGGTCTTGGCACAGGCGGCGCACGATGCGCTGGCGGTAGAGCCGCATGATTTGGTAGATCGCATTGACCTGGAAACGGAGTTAACAGAGGTGCTCTTAGCGTCTTTAGAAGAAGGTGAAGAGGTCGCCGAATGGCGTACGGATGTCGCCACAGCCCAGTTACTTGATGAATTGGCAATTGCGTGCGGTCGCGTACATTTGAGTCACACGTTCCATACGGAGGCCGTTAATGACTGCTTGAAGATTCGAACCCAATGGATTGTCCGAATTTTTCGTTTGGCAGGCTACGCGCACTTGCCAATGGTTCTCAACTTAGATACCAGAATTCCGACTAGTATCTCCGACTAGCAGACAATCCCTATTTCAGTAGAATTAGAGGACATCCGAATTTCCAAGAAGGAATCATGGCAAACGAAAACGTTGTAACCGGTACTCAAAAAGTTAAGCGCGGCATGGCCGACATGCTTAAAGGCGGCGTCATTATGGATGTCGTTGACGCGGAACAGGCAAAGATTGCTGAAGACGCCGGAGCTGTAGCAGTTATGGCGCTTGAGCGAGTTCCTGCCGACATTCGTGCTCAAGGTGGCGTAGCCCGAATGAGCGACCCAGATATGATTCAAGGAATTATCGATGCGGTTTCAATCCCGGTTATGGCGAAAGCCCGTATTGGTCATTTCGTTGAGGCTCAGGTTATTCAGAGTCTTGGTGTTGACTACATCGATGAATCAGAAGTTTTAACACCGGCTGACTACACACACCATATTGATAAGTGGCAGTTCAAAGTCCCATTCGTTTGTGGCGCTACCAATCTTGGTGAGGCATTACGGCGCATCACTGAAGGCGCAGCCATGATTCGCTCTAAGGGCGAAGCTGGTACCGGAGATGTTTCTAATGCAACAACTCACATGCGCACAATTCGCGCCGAAATCAACCGCCTTAAGTCAATGAGTCATGACGAACTTTATGTCGCGGCCAAGGAACTACAAGCTCCTTACGATTTAGTCGTTGAGATCGCAGAAAAAGGGGCTTTGCCTGTCGTGCTGTTCACCGCTGGTGGTATCGCAACACCTGCAGACGCAGCAATGATGATGCAGCTTGGTGCTGATGGCGTATTTGTTGGCTCTGGCATTTTCAAGTCTGGTGACCCGATTAAGCGGGCAAACGCAATCGTTCAGGCAACTATGCACTTCGATAATCCAGACATAATTGCGCAGGCAAGTCGTGGACTTGGCGAAGCAATGGTTGGCATCAATGTCGCGGACATCCCTGTCCCACACCGTTTAGCTGAGCGCGGCTGGTAATGAGTCAGAACCCACGTGTTGGGGTTCTTGCTATTCAGGGCGATGTGCGAGAACACATCAACCATTTAACAGATGTTGGTGCAAATGCAGTTGCAGTTCGTTCACTATCCGATCTAACTGATCTCCAGGGTTTAGTAATTCCTGGTGGTGAATCGACCACAATGAGTATCTTGGCCAAGAAAAATGACTTGTTCGGTCGGTTGCGAGAACTCTCAAAAATTATTCCAATGTATGGGTCTTGTGCTGGCCTGATCATGCTGGCTGACAAAATTTTGGATGGTCGAGAAGATCAGGAAACTATTGGCGGTCTCGACATAGTGGCAGCGCGTAACGCTTTTGGCCGCCAGGTTGATTCATTTGAAATCGATCTGTCGATGTCCGAGCTAGGAGAGACTCCTTTTAGAGGTGTGTTTATTAGAGCGCCGTTAGTCGTTTCTATCGGTGAATCTGTGCAGATATTGGCAAGTATTCCAAAGTCGACATTTGAGGATGATAATGACCGCATTGTTGCGGTGCGACAAGGTAATCTAATAGCGACTTCGTTCCATCCGGAGATAGTCCAGGATCTTCGAATACATCAGTACTTTCTAGAAATGGTGAGAGCAGCATGAGTGGCCATTCCAAGTGGGCAACTACGAAACATAAGAAAGCCGTTGTCGATGCCAGGCGCGGAAAACTTTTTGCAAAGCTCATTAAGAACATTGAAGTTGCTGCACGCACAGGTGGTGGTGACGCCGCCGCCAATCCAACTCTTTTTGATGCAATTCAAAAAGCGAAGAAGAGTTCAGTCCCTAACGACAACATTGACCGTGCACTGAAGCGAGGTTCTGGACAAGAGGCCGGTGGAGCTGATTACCAAACCATCATGTACGAAGGTTATGGACCAAGCGGCGTTGCTGTTCTGATTGAATGTTTGACCGACAACCGCAATCGTGCAGCTTCTGAAGTACGCGTGGCGATGACTCGAAACGGCGGCAACATGGCTGATCCTGGTTCGGTTTCATACTTGTTCAATCGCAAGGGCGTCGTCATCGTAGGCGAAGGCTCAGTCAGCGAAGATGAAATTCTCGATGCAGTTCTAGAGGCTGGTGCAGAGGAAGTAAACAGCCTTGGCGGTCCATTTGAAGTTATTAGCGAAGCAACGGATGTGGTTCGAGTGCGCACCGCGCTTCAGCAAGCCGGAATAGATTACGAATCTGCTGAAGCCACATTCTTGCCAAGTGTGAGTGTTCCGCTTGATGTAGAGGGTGCCAAAAAGGTTTTTAAACTGCTTGAGGCGCTTGAAGATAGCGATGAAGTTCAAAATGTCTGGGCAAATTTCGACATTTCTGACGAAGTAATGGCGCAAATCGACGAATAATCGCGTCAATAACACACATTGACCGACATTTGCCCTAGACTTTCGAACAAATGTTCGGAAAGGGCGACAATGCGAATACTAGGCGTAGATCCTGGATTAACAAGATGCGGCGTTGGCGTTATTGATCTAGATGCCAAGCGTAAACCTTGTTTTGTTTCGGTTAATGTTTTGCGCACACCCGCCGAAGCAGATTTACCCACGCGCTTAGGACAGTTAGCCGAGCAAGTGTCTGAGGTGTTAGAGAATTTTGCGCCAGATGTATTGGCAGTGGAGCGGGTTTTTAGCCAGCACAATGTTCGTTCTGCAATGGATACAGCTTCGGCGGCCGCCGTGGTGATGCTCGCGGCTAACCAGCGTGGCATTCCGGTTGGCATTTACACCCCAACTGAGGTTAAGGCCGCTGTCACTGGCACTGGTCGTGCAGATAAAGCACAGGTCACTGCAATGGTGACTCGCATCTTGAATTTGAGTGAAGTACCTAAGCCTGCAGATGCGGCGGACTCCTTAGCGCTCGCCATCTGTCACGCCTGGCGTGGAGTGGGACAAATGCGGATTGCGAACGCAGTAACTAAACAGAATCGAGCTGTTTCATGATTTCCTCGGTAAACGGAATTGTTCTAGAAATTCGCCCAGATGCGTTAGTCGTAGCACTCGGGGGAGTTGGACTACTTGTCATGGCTTCACCGGATGTTATTTCGACTGCGAAGTTGGGCGAACCGATTGCACTGCATACTTCACTCGTTGTTCGTGAAGAATCGTTAACTCTCTTTGGCTTTTCCAGCAGCGATAGCCGAGAACTTTTCGAATTGATCCAAGGAGTTTCAGGTTTTGGTCCAAGACTTGCTTTCACCATCTTGAGTTTTCTAAGTGCCGATCAACTGAGAATTGCGATTGCAACAGGTGACGTTGCCCGACTAACTAAGACGCCAGGCGTAGGAGCTAAAGGGGCGTCTCGATTGATTCTGGAACTGAAAGATCGAATCGGTCATACCACTAGTGCCCAGAGTGCTCTCGGCGATTGGGAACATCAAGTGGAACAAGCTCTCGTCGGGCTTGGCTGGTCTGCAAAAGATTCGTCAAACGTAATCACAACCCTGCGAAGTGAATATTCAGCGGGCGAATCAACAGTTCCGGAAATGCTAAAGCAAGCCTTGCAACTACTTGGACGTACTAAATGAACGATCGATTATTAGCCGGTGAGGCCATCAATGAAGATGCAAACATTGATGCAGCGCTGCGGCCAGCCAACCTCACGGAATTTATCGGACAACAACGAGTCAAGGATCAGTTGCAACTCGTACTGCACGCGGCGGCCGGCCGCGGCGTAAGTGCAGATCACGTACTACTTGCAGGTCCACCGGGATTGGGTAAGACAACACTGGCCATGATTATCGCTGCTGAAATGGATGCTCCGCTGCGAGTCACTAGCGGGCCAACCATCCAACATGCTGGCGACCTAGCCAGCATTCTTTCCAGCCTGTTACCCGGTGAAGTTCTGTTCATAGACGAAATACACCGAGTATCTCGAGCAGCCCAAGAGCTTCTGTATCTCGCTATGGAAGATTTTCGTGTGGATGTAATGGTTGGTAAAGGCCCAGGTGCTACGTCTATTCCGCTTGAGTTGCCAGCGTTCACCTTGGTCGGAGCTACCACTCGCTCAGGTTTATTGCCGGCTCCACTGCGCGATCGTTTTGGTTTTACCGCGCAGCTTGATTTTTATGATGACGATGATCTGCAACTGATTGTGAATCGCTCCAGTCAGAAATTGGGTATCGAGTTAGCACCAGCTGCAGCCAAGGAGTTAGCAAGTAGATCCCGCGGCACACCTCGAATTGCCAATAGGTTGTTGCGCCGAGCGCGAGACTATAACCAAGTGCACTCAAATGGAGCCCTAGATTTGGACACCACCAATAGGGCTCTTGCACTGTATGAAGTTGATGATTTTGGTTTAGACCGTCTTGATCGAGCGGTACTTGTGGCCTTGGTTGATAAGTTCTCGGGCGGACCAGTTGGCTTAGCGACTTTAGCCATTTCGGTCGGTGAAGAGCCTGAAACTATTGAGACAGTGTGCGAACCATTTTTGGTGCGGCAGGGACTGATCTCGCGCACTACTCGTGGCCGAGTTGCAACCGCAGCGACTTATAGTGTGCTTGGCCGACAGGCTCCAGCAAACAGCGACCTTTTTGACTGAAAATTCCTAGTCCGACGCTAGTCAGCATTAGGGTTATCCACTAATCTAGGACAGTATGCCTGCCGCATAAGCGGACTTGGCCGAACCACCGAAAAGAAAGCATTCTTGTGGCAAAGCATTATCAACCGCGTAAGTCTCTGCTGGCCTTAGCGATTATTACGGTCCTCTTGGTCGTAGGCGCATACGCAGCAGGAGATTCCAAAACCCCCAAGCTTGGTAGAGACCTTCGCGGAGGTACTGAGGTCATTTTGGCTCCAATGGGCGATGGCGGTAAGCCGGTTACAAACGATCAACTATCCGAGACCGTGCGAATTATTCGCCAACGTGTAGACGGCTTTGGTGTGGCTGAATCTTCGGTTACGACTCAAGGTAGTGGCGCAAATGCCAAAATCGTGGTGAGCATTCCAGGCGTAACGAGCAGTGAAGTTGTGGATCAACTCAAGAACACTGCCAAACTCAATTTCCGTCAGGTGCTGGCTGTCGCTGCCGGTACGCCAGCATCAATTCAATCCACTAAGCCGGGTAAGAAGCCGAAACCAGCTCCAAAAGTGCCAGCAAGCTGGTTAGTGCCGCCTATTCAGACTTCAAATCCAAATGATCCAAAATTTGTGAAGATCTTCCAGGCACTTGATTGTGCCAAATTTGGTACGTCGAAAAACGGAACAACCGATGACGAGAGCAAGTATCTAATAACTTGCGAAAAAGACGCTCCAAATGCCAAGTATTTGCTTGCTCCGGCTGAACTAATCGGAACAGACATACAGAACGCCACAGCAGGTCTTCCGCAACAGGGTGCGGGTGGTTATGAAATTTCTTTGACACTAACTACTGGTGGTGCATCGAAGTTTGCTGATACTACGAAGCGCTTAGCTAAAGAGAAAGAGCCGATGAATCAATTCGGTATTGTGCTCGATGGCATCGTGGTGAGTGCGCCTCGAGTGAACGAAGCAATCTTGGGCGGCAATGCCGTGATTACTGGTAACTTCACAGCCGAAACTTCCAAGGTGCTTGCGCAAGAGCTTAAGTTCGGCGCTTTGCCGGTTACCTTGACAGTAGATAGTAAATCGCAGGTTTCTCCAACGCTTGGTAACGATCAGCTCCATGCGGCACTTCTGGCTGGCATGTTCGGTTTGTTACTGGTCATTTTGTACCTAGTGCTGTATTACCGCGCTCTTGGCTTAGTTGCGGTAGCGAGCCTAATTTTCGCAGCACTATTCCTGTACCTAAGTTTTATCTTGTTAGGTAACCAGATTGGCTTTACTTTGACGCTTGCTGGTACGGCTGGTGCAATTGTCGCGATTGGTATTACCGCAGACTCCTTCGTGGTTTATTTCGAGCGATTGCGGGACGAACTAAGGGAAGGCAAGCGCCTTCGTTCAGCGGTTGATCATGGTTGGACACGTGCCCGCCGAACAATTTTGGCCGCTGACTTCGTATCATTCCTTGCTGCCGTTATTTTGTATTTCTTGTCTGTTGGTAGCGTTCGAGGTTTCGCCTTCACATTGGGCTTGACCACCGTTATTGACATTTTTGTCGCATTCTTATTCACCCGTCCACTGGTGAATTTGCTCGCTAATAGTAAGTGGATGAACAAGGGTGGATCGATGACTGGTGTTTCGCCTGAGCGTTTAGGTGCTCCAGTACAAACAGAGGTGGCTCAGTAATGTCAAAACTAGGTGATTTAGGAAATCGTCTTTACCGCGGTGAAGCATCCTACGATTTCGTTGGGCGTCGACGCGTTTGGTACATCGTTTCCAGTGTCTTCCTGACGCTATCTATTGGCACTCTTGCAGTAACAGGTCTGAATCTGGGTATTGAGTTCAAAGGCGGAGCTCAGTACACAGTTTCTGTTGCTGGTGCCTCAACAACTGATGTAACGGCTGCTCGCAAGGCAGTTGAGAAGGCCGGAACCACTGCTTCCTCAGTAACAATCGTCGGTCAAGACAACATTCGAGTCCAGACTCCATCTCTAACCCCTGAAGAATCCACAAAAGTAACCAACAGCTTGGCTGGTACTTTCCACACTGATCCGGCAAATGTGACATCTCAATTGATCGGACCGGAATGGGGAGGCGAAGTTTCCAAGAACGCGGCACGCGCTTTGGTTGTGTTCCTGGTACTGGTAGCCCTGTTCTTGTCTTTCTATTTCGAATGGCCAATGGCGCTGGCTGGTCTAACTGCCTTGGTACATGACGTTTTAATTACTGTTGGTATTTATGCACTTGTTGGCTTCGAAGTGACTCCGGCGACAGTAATTGGTTTCTTGACCATCCTTGGTTACTCGCTGTACGACACCGTAGTTGTATTCGACAAGGTGCGTGAAAATACGGCTGGCTTGTTGTCCGGAAGTCGGATGTCGTATCGCGAAGCCGCTAACTTGGCGCTAAACCAAACTTTGGTCCGCAGTATCAATACTTCGGTCGTTGCGCTACTTCCTGTTCTTTCGATTCTGCTCGTAGGTGTAATTAAGTTGGGACCAGGTACCCTGAATGACCTTGCGCTAGCACTGTTCATCGGTATGTTGGTTGGAACTTACTCATCCATCTTCATCGCGACACCAATTTTGGTACAAATCAAAGAACGCAATCCTGCTGTGCAGGCTCAGGCTTCACGGGTTGAGTCACGCCGCAAGAATGTTGGAGCGGAAGCAACAACCGCCACTTTCGTTGAGAGTTCCCGCGGAGTTGTCACTGGCCCTCGTCAACAGCGAGTTAAGCGAACTCGTTCGTCTCGTTCAGGCAAGTAAGTATGGACGTAGTCCAAGCGCGCTCGGCAATAGTTGAGATCGCGGACTACCCAGAGCCAGGCGTTGTATTCAAAGATGTAACTCCGGTATTTGCCGATGCCCGTGCCTTCAAGTTTGTGGTTGAGCAGATGGCGAATTCCTTTGCAGATCGCAAGATTACGGCAGTTGTTGGTATTGAGGCTCGCGGATTCATTCTTGGCGGGGCACTGGCTCAGCTAATGCAGGTGGGTTTCGTTCCTGTTCGTAAACTAGGCAAATTACCTCGAGAAACCTACCGTGCCGACTACGTACTTGAATACGGCTCTGATGCCATCGAAATACACACAGACTCATTAACTGAACAGGACTGTGTCCTTATCGTTGACGACGTTCTGGCCACCGGCGGAACTGTAAACGCTGCGATTCAGGTAATTGAGCAAACAGGTGCACAGATTGCTGGCTTTGCGGTTTTGCTAAATCTAGATTTTCTCGGCGGTGCAGCCAAAATTGCTAACCAGCATCCGCAGGTACGTTTAGTCTCGATTTTGGACTAATACGAAACTGATTTGGCTTTCTTCTTCGCGTAGACTAATTGCAGGAGGACCTCATGCCAAACAGCGCAGCGGTAAGTGAGGCCTTGAAATCTGCCATTACTCAGCGGTTTCCACAAGATTGGCAGCCGCCTAGCGACTTGCTAGCGGTTATCGACATTTTGTTAGCATTTCACCCTGCGAGTTCCACCGAGAATGTAATTCGTGGCTACAAATACGCTGATTATTTTCATCGGACCCAGAATCGTCGCTCTGGCGAATCCTACATAAGTCATCCAGTGGCGGTAGCCGGCATTTTGGCCGATTTGGGTATGACCGAGCCGACCATTATTGCGGCTTTACTGCACGACACTGTTGAAGATACCGAATACTCACTGGAACAGTTAGAAGTAGATTTCGGGAGCGAGATTGCTGGTCTGGTTGATGGGGTAACAAAGCTCGATAAAGTTAAATTCGGCAACACTTCAGCAGCAGAGACTGTGCGCAAAATGGTTGTGGCAATGGCCAGAGACATTCGAGTTCTCGTTATCAAGTTAGCCGATCGCCTCCACAACATGCGTACCCTCAAGTATTTACCGGCCGATAAGCAGGAACAAAAAGCTCGCGAAACGCTCGAGATTTACGCGCCACTGGCTCACCGGCTCGGCATGAACGCTATCAAGTGGGAACTTGAAGATTTATCGTTCGGCACGCTTTATCCAAAGATGTACGAGGAGATTGTCAGGCTGGTAAACCAACAAGCACCGGCTCGTGATGAGTACCTAAATAACGTTATTAATGAAGTTGGCGAAGATTTAAAAGTGGCTGGCCTAGAGGCTGAAGTGTCTGGGCGACCAAAGCATTTCTACAGCATTTATCAGAAAATGATTGTGCGTGGCCGTGATTTTCAAGACATCTATGACTTGAGCGGCGTACGTATTCTGGTTGATTCAATTCAAGATTGCTATGCCACGTTAGGTATCGTCCATAATCATTGGAACCCAGTACCTGGTCGTTTCAAAGATTACATAGCGATGCCAAAGTTCACCATGTACCAATCGCTGCACACGACCGTAATCGGTCCTGGTGGAAAACCTGTTGAATTTCAGATCCGAAGCCATGAAATGCATCGCGCAGCTGAATACGGTGTCGCAAGTCATTGGCGGTACAAACAAAATCAAGTTGCCGGAAAAGCCGGCCCTGACGATCTGGGTTGGGTTCGACAGCTACTCGATTGGCAACGCGAAACTGAAGATCCGGGCGACTTCCTCGATTCATTACGCGAAGATCTCGGAGTTTCTGAAGTTTTTGTCTTTACCCCAAAGGGAGAAGTTGTCGCTTTGCCGGCTGGAAGTACTCCGATTGATTTTGCGTATTCAGTGCACACTGAAGTTGGCAATCGCTGTGTCGGGGCGCGGATCAATGGCAAATTAGCGCCACTGGATACGTCTCTGAACAACGGTGACACTGTAGAAGTCATTACAAACAAGAGCGATAGCGCTGGCCCAAGTCGCGATTGGTTGAAGGTTGCGGTTAGTGCCCGTGCGAAGAGCAAGATAAAGGCTTGGTTCAGCAAAGAGCGACGCGAAGAGGCCATCGAATCAGGTAAAGATCAAATTGTTCGAGCCATGAAGAAACAAGGCGTACCGCTGCGCCTACTCACCAACAGTATGTTGTCTTCACTTGCAGTGGATGGACACTACGCAGACGTCAGCGCCCTTTATGCGGCGGTTGGCGAAGGCCACCTAGGTGCGCAGACAGTAGTCACTCGTTTGCTGCACGCACATGGGGGAGAAGAGGGCTTAGTTGAGGATGCTTCTGAACTAATCACTCCTGGCGACACCAAACCACGACGAATTTCCAAATCCGAACCCGGCGTAACCGTGATTGGTGCAAGTGACACCTGGGTTAAGTTGGCTCGTTGTTGCACCCCAGTTCCCGGCGATGATGTTTTTGGTTTTGTCACTCGTGGTTCCGGAATCAGCGTGCATAGAACTGATTGCATAAATGCAGATTCTCTGCGTGAGCAAGCAGAGCGTGTTGTTGAAGTTAAATGGACACCAGGTAAGGGCAGTGTCTATTTGGTTAACATTCAGGTTGAAGCGTTAGATAGAGCGCGCTTGCTGTCTGACGTAACTAAAACATTGTCTGATCAACATGTCAACATTTTGAATGCTTCGGTAACTACCAATCGAGACCGCGTAGCTATAAGTCGATTCACTTTTGAAATGGCAGACCCGTCGCACTTAGATCAGATTTTGCGTGCGGTACGACACATTGATGGCGTCTACGACGTTTACCGAGTTTGAGATCTAAAACGAGTAGCGCTTAACAAATTAGCCGAGCTGTGCTGCGCCAGCGCGAGCA
>Ga0214919_10000643_pt1 | contig 59297 bp, 55 predicted proteins | sample LL1503_MetaG_FD_177994 | JGI IMG/M metagenome (GOLD analysis project Ga0214919, IMG submission 177994) | Freshwater microbial communities from Lake Lanier, Atlanta, Georgia, United States - LL-1503 | ecosystem: Environmental > Aquatic > Freshwater > Lake | place: USA: Georgia | collected... | reverse complement strand
GAATTTATTTCCGTGAGTTAAATGGAAAATTAGTTGCCAAAGACGGAGATCCTAGCCATTTAATGATTGCCGGTGAGGATAAGAAATTCTATCCCGCCACAGGAAAAATAGACGGTTCATCCTTAGTGGTTTCAAGTCCCGATGTTCCTAATCCAGTGGCCGTTCGCTACGCTTTTAAAAATGCTGATATGCCTAATTTATTTAGTCGGGAAGGCTTACCTGTCAACCTTTTCAGAACGGATGATTGGGAGAATTAAAAATTTGGTGACAGCGCATGAAGCGCTGTCATTTTTTACAATGACCTAATTAAAATATCCAATTCCAATACTTTCTAATTCGAAATTAAGTTTCGAAATGCATTAATTAATTAATTTCCCCGTAATGAAAAAACTACTTTTACTTGCACTCATCATGGTTCAGTTTGGAATACAAGCCCAACAAAGAACCTCGGCTCAATTGTACGAAGATTTAAAAGGATTAAAAGTCTTAGGATCCGTTTTACATATCGCAGCACACCCAGATGATGAAAGCACGCATATGTTAACTTGGTTTGCGCAAGAGCAACAATGGGAGACAAATTATTTTGCATGTAATCGGGGAGAAGGAGGACAAAATTTAATAGGTGATGAACAAGGAGTTGCCTTAGGATTAATCCGAACGCAAGAATTATTGGCCGCCAGAAGAATCGACGGGGCTAATCAATATTTCTCTAGGGCCTTCGATTTTGGATTTTCCAAATCAACAGATGAAGCATTAGACTTTTGGGGAAAAGAACTAATTCTATCTGACATGGTATATGTGATCCGTAAATTGCGTCCAGATATCATTTTTACCCGTTTTCCCCCGGATGCGAGAGCAGGGCATGGGCATCATTCCGCTTCAGCCGTTTTAGCGATAGAAGCATTTAAAGCAGCTGCAGATCCCAATCGATTCCCTGAGCAATTGAAATTAGGGGTGGAAGTGTGGCAGGCAAAACGTTTGCTTTGGAATACCTTCCGTTTTCCAGGTTCAGCTAACTCAACCATCAACGAAGACCAATTTAAATTTGAAATTGGGAATTATTTACCTTCCATAGGTCAAAGTACGGGTGAAATGGCTGCTTTTAGTAGGAGCCAACATAAAAGCCAAGGATTTGGATTTTCAGCAGACCGAGGAAAAAGCATGGAATATTTCGTGACTTTAGCTGGAACCACCCCAGTTAATAAATTATGGGATGGTGTGGATGTTTCTTGGTCCAGAATTCCAGGTGCCGCTGGAATAGAAAATGCCATCGATCAAATCATTCAAAATTATAAGATCAGCCAACCTCATTTAAGTATTCCTAGCTTGATTGCTTTGAAAAAAACAATCACTGCATTGCCTAAATCAACGCTTAGAGACAAAAAATTAAAACAAATTAATGAATGGGTCATCAAAGCAGCGGGAATTAATTTAAATGCCTATTCAAATGCTGGAATCGTTTCGAGAGGAGATTCCATAAAAGTAAAAGCTGAATTCATCGTACGCACTCCAGTAGAGGTAAGCCAATTAAAAATTACCGTTGGCGATCAAGATTCGACTTGGTCTGGTCAATTAGGCGTTTCAAAAAAGCAAATTCTATCTAGAACTTTAATCGCAGGGAATGAAATTACACAGCCATATTGGATCAAAAAGCCGAAAGAAATTGGTCGATTTAATGTAGATGATCCTTTGAAAATAGGCCAACCCAACCCAGATCCAGCTATAATGGCTTCTGCTACTTTTTTAATTGGTGGCGAAGAGTTTCAAATAGAAAAGCCTATCCAAGAAATGATTGTGGACCCAGTAAAAGGCGAAATATACCAACCCATTAGTATCACGCCAAAATCCGTCTTTTCATTAAATTCCAATGTTCTATTACTCACTAAAGGCTCAAAGTCGAAGAAAATGGTCGAACTAACCATTTTTGCGTTAGGGAAAATAGCTCCTGGATCCGTGAAAGTTCAGACCAATAGCCAAAATACGTTAAGTACTATTTCTTTGCCTAAAGGGTTGAAAAAAGGAGAGAAGTTGACGTATAATGTCCCATTCGACGAAACTAAATTCTCCGAATCAGGAAAAATAAAGCAAAAACTATCGCTTACTTATGAAACCCAACAAGGAAACTGGGTAGATTCTTTAGAATTACAAACCATCGAATACCCACACATTCCCACGCAAAGGTATTTTTCTCCTGTTAATTTAGACATCTTGCACATCGACATTAAGAAGCAAGGAACCCGCATTGGTTACATCAAAGGAGCAGGGGATAAAGTTCCTGAAGCCATTAAACAATTAGGATATCAAATTGATTTTTTAAGCGAAAACGATTTGAACTTCGCCAACTTAAAAAAATATGATGCAGTGGTGACTGGTGTAAGAGCCCACAATACCCTTGATTATATGGTCAATGCCTATCCGGAGCTTATGAAATACGTAGAAAATGGAGGGAATTATGTCGTTCAATACAATACAGCAAGTTTTTTAGGGCCAATAAAATCATCCATTGCGCCTTATCCAATGGCAGTAGGTAGAAATCGAATTACTCGAGAAGACGCAAAACCCGATTTTCTACTTCCGACCCATGCCTTATTAAACGTACCAAATAAAATTTCAGACACCGACTTCGAAAATTGGGTACAAGAAAGGTCCATTTATACCGGTGAGTCAGATGATGCCCACTATGAATTTCCTTTAGGATTTACGGATCCAGGTGAAAAATTAAATAAGGGAAATATCACCGTTTGTAAATATGGAAAAGGCCAATTCATCTACACAGGATTAGTTTTCTTCCGTGAATTACCAGCCGCTGTACCAGGTGCCTGGAGATTATTTGCCAATTTAATATCGAATCCTAATCTGAAATAATTCATTTAATTAGTGAGACATGAAACATATTCCTAGTTCATAGGTTCAAGTTTCATGTCTTATTATTTTTAAAATCCTACTACCATTACTTTCCTAAAAACATATGAAACTTATTTATAGCCTATTTTTTTCAATGGCGTGCTTAAGCCTTTTAGCACAAAACACAAATTTCCCTGATATTCATGTAGACAAAATAACCATCGCTAGAGATACGTATGGCGTACCCCATATTTTTGCTCCTACAGATCCAGAGGTAGCTTATGGACTTGCCTGGGCACATGCAGAAGACGATTTCAAAACTATTCAAACACTTATTCTAACAGGAAAGGGGAAATTATCTACCTACATGGGCAAGGAAGGTGCACCTGTCGATTTTGTTTTTGGGCTATTAAATACGAGAGCTACGGTAGACCAGCAAATTAAATCGATGGATCCTAAGTTCATCCAATTGCTTCAAGGCTATTTAATGGGATTGCAAGCCTATGGAAAAGCGCATCCAAAAGAAATATTGAATAAACATGTATTTCCGATCAACTTAGAAGATTACATCGCAACTACTATGTTTTCCGTTGCAGTATTTTGTGGAGTCGACAAAACATTGCCTAAGATTCTAAACGGCTCTATCGCGAATTTACCTGGTTTTACTGGAGAAGGAAGTAATGCATTTGCCATTAGCAGTAAAAAATCGGCCACTGGAGAACCTATGCTGGTTATTAACGCCCACCAACCGATTGAAGGGGCTACTGCTTTTTATGAAGCCCATTTACAAAGTGAGGAAGGTTGGAACATGTTAGGTGGCCTCTTCCCTGGAGCACCCCTCATTTTTCATGGAGCTAGCCCAAATTTAGCTTGGGCCCATACGGTTAACATGCAGGATAAAGTGGATGTGTTCCAATTGCAAACCGATAAAAAACACCCGGGACGATATCTAGTGGACGGAGAGTGGTTGACCTTAGAGAAAAGAAAAGTCAAATTGCATATCAAAGGAATTCCGTTCCCAATATCAAAAATGGCTTATAAATCCATTTATGGACCAACAGTCGCCAATCCCAAAGGAGAATTTTTCTCCATGCGCTTACCCTCTTTGATGGATGCCATGGCGCTCCAACAATGGTATTTCATGAACAAGGCAAAAAATTGGGCTGAATTCAAGACCGCTTTGGAGACAAACCATTTGGCCATGTTTAATATTATATATGCCGATAAGCAGGATAATATTTTCTATGTGTCCAATGGAAAAATGCCTTATCGGAATCCAGATCCTACATATCACTGGAATTCTACACTTCCAGGTAATACGCGTGCGACTTTATGGGATAAATTTAAGCCCTTCAACGAGCTTCCGCAGCATTTAAATCCACAAAGTGGCTATTTGTTTAATACCAACCATTCTCCTTTTTTGGCAACAGCAGAAAACGAAAATTTAAATCCGGCCAACTATGACAAAAATGATGGCTATGAAACGTATCACAATAATCGAAGTCGGAGAGCCAAGGACCTCATCGATTCCTATTCAAAAATCAGTTTTGAAGATTTGAAGAAAATTAAATTTGATCGCCAACTGCCTAAGCAAATTTTATATCCGTATGGCTATTCGTCAGATTCGTTATTTATGGTCGACGAGTCAAAATATCCCCAATTAGCCCCTTTAATTACTTCATTGAAAAATTGGGATCATGTGACTAATCCAGATAGTAGAGGAGCATTGGTCTACAATTTGGCCTATTATCAGATATCCAAAGCCATGAAAGGAAATGCCCAAAGTACATTAACCCTAGCGCAAGGAGTCGAAGTATATCAACACGTTTATGATTATCTGATGAAGAACTTTGGTACGATTGATCTCGTTTTAGGCGATGTGCAAAAGTTAGTTCGTGGGAAAGAAGAGTGGCCACAAGGCGGCATGCCCGATGTTTTATCGGCCGTAATGTCTAAAAATCATGAAAATGGGAAGAAAAGAATGGTTAGCGGTGATGCCTACATTGGTTTCGTAAAATTCCCTAAAGATGGAAGTCTGCCCATCATCGAAACGGTCAATACGTTTGGGGCAAGTTCAAATCCAGATAGCCCACATTTTGCGGATCAAAGAGCTTTGTACCAAGCTCAAAAAACAAAAACAATGACTTTAGATAAAGCTCAAGTTTTGAAAACGGCAGAAAAAATATATAATCCGAAGTAACTTAATTTAAAAAATCAGGGTCTCGATAAGCAGGATGAGGATAGGTATAAAATCCTTCTCCTGTTTTTTCCCCTAATTTACCAGCATCGATGTAGGTTTTGACTAATGCGGCAAAAGCCTGAGAACCCGGATCCTCTAATTTGTGAGTCACATGCCAAGCCGTGTCTAAGCCTATCGAATCTAAAATTCCGAATGGCCCCATGGGCATATGAAAATTGACCATCCAAGATTTGTCAATATCTTCAATACTCGCCACTTCCTTCGTCCTTAATTTACCTGCAGAACCGATTAAAGCCATCAACATCGAATTGAAAATATAGCCATGATTTTCTTTTCGAACCACCACTGGTACTTGGTTTAACGCCCGCCCAAAATCTTCTAAAATGGATATCAAATGTTCTGATGTTCCCGGATGCGGCATAATGTCCACTACGGTAGAATAAAACACGTCGTGAAAATGGAAAGCACAAAATAGGGAAGGCCTGCCTGTAAAATCGGCGATTTGAGAAGGCAATAAATAGCTTGTATTAGTCGTAAAAATTGTTTTTTCAGGGGCTATGGCTCCAAATTGGACCCATACTTGTTGCTTTAAAGCCAAATCCTCCGTCACACTTTCTGAAATTATATCGGCATCAAAAACGGCTTCCGCAGGATCCGTGGTAAATATGATCGAATCAATGATCGCCGCATCCATTTTGATTTGCTTCAAAACCTTTGCCATCATTTTACGAGAGGCTTCAAAAGCGCTTTCCTTGATGTCATACACACGAACTTCAAATCCTGAAATCGCCGACTGCAAGGCGATTCTTGAACCAAGGGTACCTGCACCTAAAATACACACTTTATTTATTTTCATATTTTATTCAATTTAATACTTTCTATGGCCTTAATTCCAGCCGCTTTAACTACTTGGTTTAATACAGAAAATCGCACATCGGTTGAGAATCCTAAGGCATATCGCTTGTAAATTTGTTGGGCGATCACAGCCACTTTACACAATCCAAAAACATAATAAAAAAGGATATTGGAAACATCTAAATTACTTTTTGACGCATAATATTCAACAAGTTCTGCCCGGGTAAAACTACCTTCCACATAGCTTAAATTGAACATTTTTAAAATATCGGGATCACTTTCCTCGGCCCAATAAGCCAACGTGGTTCCTAAATCCATTAAGGGATCACCTACCGTCGCCATCTCCCAATCCAATACGGCAGCCACAGAAGCATCGTCTCGGATGACCATATTGTCATATTTGAAATCGTTGTGGATGAAGGCCACGGAAGAATGCAAAGGCTGATTTTGCGCCAACCAATCAAAGGCTTGGTTCAATTCAGGAATATCATCTGTTTGGGATTGCAAATACCTTTCGGACCAACCAGCTACTTGGCGCCCGACATAACCCTCCGGTTTTCCCAAATTGATTAAGCCCGAATGAGTTAATTCTAAGGCATGCAATTCTAACAAAACATCGATGGCAGAATGAGATAGTTTGGTAAAAAAGTCTGATTCAAGTCCCTCAGGAGCTTTATTTCGGATGATTAAACCTTCCACTTTTTCCATAAGAAAAAAGGGGGCACCTAGGATGCTTTCGTCCTCACAACATAAAATGGCCTTGGGAATTTTATCGTAACCCGCTTTTTCTAAGGCTGTTAAGATTTGGAATTCACGAACCATGTCATGCGCTTTGGAGATTTTATTCCCGAAAGGTGGCCGACGCAACACATAGGAAAAGGATTCCGCCTCAATTAAATAAGTCAAGTTAGAAAATCCTCCTTTAAATGCCTTTATATGCAATTCAGGCATTGGAATGGACCATTGAGCCGATAAATAAGCGGGTAATTTCTCAAATCCCTCCATTCAATACTCTTGATTTTAAAATGCTTTTCGCCAATACCGATTTGTGTACTTCATCAGGTCCATCATAAATCCGGGCCCCTCGCTCATGGCGATACCAAAACGAAAGTAAGGTGTCATCCGTAATTCCTAAGGCTCCATGCACCTGAATAGCGCGATCCAAAACCTTCATTAAAACATCTGAGACAAAGAATTTAATGGTCGAGATATCTTCTTTGGCGGCTTTAGCCCCTTCTTTTTCAATTTTTTCGGCCGTATGTAAAACCAATAAGCGAGAAGCTTTAATCTCAGCCGCACTCTCCGCAATCCAATTTTGAATGGTTTGTTGGCCCGATAAAAACTTCCCAGGATTCAACTCCCTGGACATAGCCCGATCACACATCAGACCTAAGGCGCGCTCACAAATACCAATCCAACGCATGCAATGGTGGATTCTGCCAGGTCCAAGGCGCACTTGGGCTAAGGTAAAACCTTGTCCTTCTTCACCGATCAAATAAGATTTGGGCACACGGCAATTGGTAAATTCAACTTCCCCGTGAGATAAATAATCCTCTCCCTCATCTCCCATAATCGATATATTACGAACCAAGCGGTATCCTGGATTATTTAAGGGGACTAAAATCATACTGGCTCTTTGGTATATATTTTCTGCTTCAGGATTTGTCATCGCCATCACGATGGTAAATTGGGCCCCATCTGCAGCAGTAGTAAACCATTTATGTCCGTTGATCACATATTCATCTCCTTCCAAAACAGCCTTGGTAGACATATGGATGGGATTACTACCCGCATGTTCAGGTTCGGTCATCGAAAAACAAGAACGAATTTCACCTCTTTGCAATGGTTTAAGAAAGGTTTCCTTCAAAAATGGAGAAGCAAAAGCATGCATCAACTCCATATTTCCAATGTCGGGCGCATTGCAATTAAAGATATAATGGCCTAAAGGACTTGTGCCTAAAACCTCTGACACTCGGGCAAACTCTGGTAAAGAAAGTCCCAAACCACCTTCATCTATGGAAAGATGCGGAGTAAACAAACCCTTTGATTTAGCCAATGCACGTAATTCACGCAATTTGGGTAAATGAGATTTAAATGAACCGTATATAATTTCTTTTTCGATCGGATAAATAAATTCCTTTAAAAAAGCCTGGTAGCGAGAAACTAAATCGAGCAACGTAGCGGATGTATGCATTATTCAATATTAAATAGTTAGGCCACCATCTGCCGTAATCACAGAACCGGTGGTGTATAAAGCTCCAGGAGAGGCTAAATAAAGCGCGGCGGCCGCAATTTCTTCAGGTGTTCCGATTCTTTTGATGGGCAAAGTCTTCAACGTATGTTTTAAAATTTGCTCATTGCTCCATAAAGCTTCTGAAAATTTCGTTTTGATAAGACCGGGACAAATGGCATTGACACGGATATTGAATTCGCCCCATTCCTTGGCAAACGCTTTGGTCATCGAAATCAAAGCCGCTTTGCTGACACTATAAATACCTAAACCTGCTTCGGGTGAAATTCCACCCACCGAGCTGATGTTAATGACGGAAGGATTTTCGGATAATTTCAAATACGGAAGACAAAGGCGCATCAGTTGGAACGGCGCTTTTAAATTCACATTCATAATCTTATCAAAGGCATCCAATGTCGTATCATGAATAGGGCCAAAAACTGGGTTAGTTGCGGCATTATTGACTAATATATCGATTTGCCCATATTTTTCGATGGTCTTTTGCACTAAAACTTCCAAAGCATCCATTTTGCCAACATGACAGGCGATGCCTGTAACATCGTAGCCTTTTTTTTGTAATTCTGTGGCTAATAAATCTAAAGTTGGTTGGTCTCTACTGCTAATAACGACTTTGGCACCCGCGGCGGCAAAGTATTCTGCGATGCTAAAACCGATGCCTTTGCTAGCACCTGTAATAAGGGCAACTTGGTTTGTTAATAAAAATGGATACATGTTTAAAATTTTTAAACAATTTAAATATTAAATATGGTAATTTGCCTCTGAATTCAACAAAAAATATAGATGAAACAAGTTATTTTTAAGGAGACTGGTTTGCCAGAAAGCGTATTGATGTTAGAAGAAGCGGCAATTCCTGAGCCTCGAGTGCATGAAACATTAGTCCGTATCACGGCAAGAAATATAAATCCATCTGACATCATGTTCATCCAGGGTCGATATGGAATTACGCCAAAATTACCTAGCAGTGCTGGTTTTGAAGCGGCAGGAGAAGTTGAAAAATCAGAACAATATCCGAAAGGAACTCGCGTAATATTCACAGCCATAGGCACTTGGAAAGAATACGTTTGCGTACCTACGGCCCAATTAATTCCGACACCGGCGGGAATGCCAGATGAAGTGGCCTGTCAGGCCTTTGTAAATCCGATTACCGCGTATGGGATGTTGGAGACCAGTGGTTTGCAAAAAGGCCAATGGCTTTTAATCACAGCAGGAGCCTCAGCTTGGGGAAAATTAGTGATCCAAATGGCTAAGATGCGCGGTATACAGGTGATTTGTACAGTTAGAAATGGAGCGCAAAAACAAGCTATGTTTGATTTAGGAGCCACCATTGTGGTCGATGTACAAACGGAAAACCTAGGTAAAATAGTGCGTGCAGCGGTAGAAACGGGCGTTGACGCTGTATTTGATGCCGTCGGTGGAGAGCAAGGAGCTAAAGCGCTGGCTTGTTTGAAAATCGGAGGGAGCATGTTGGTCTTCGGGTTATTAAGTTTAGAACCCATTCCTTTAAACTCAGGCTTATTAATTTTCAAAAACTTGAAAGTAGAGGGTTGGTGGTTGACCTCCTGGTGGGAAAGCTTAGGCCAAGAAGGAATAAAGAAGACCATAAAAGAAGTTTTCACCTATTTAATGACGCAAGAGATCCATGTAGATGTTCAGGAGAAATTTGCGTTATCTGAGTTCAAAGAAGCCGTAATCGCGTATCAAAAAGAGGGCAGAACGGGAAAAATATTAATTTGTTAAAGGAGAATAAAAACCTACAGCTATGAAAAATCAATTTATTGTCAGTATTTCATTCATTATATGCCTTGGAAGCACACAGATTATGAAAGGACAAACAAATCAAAATGAAGCATCGACTGATTTATGTCGGGGAAAATATTTCACGGAAGTTCAGGGCGCGGAATTTTTAAATGCGCACGTTCCAGAGTCAAAAAAAGCGTGGGAAAGTAGGTCAAAATTAATCGTCCAACAAATTAAAGAGGGGATGGGCTTGCAAAAATTTCCGGCTAAATTAAATTCAAAAGCCGTCATTCATAGTAAAAAAGAGTTTGATGGCTATACCATCGAAAGTGTCTATTTTGAGAGCTTGCCTGGATTTTATGTCACTGGAAGTTTGTACAGACCTACGAAAAAATACGCCACATATGCGGGTATTTTATGTCCTCACGGACATGATAATCAATTACATGGACGTACAAGGGATCAAACGCAAATCCGTTGCGCTACTTTAGCTCGCATGGGAGCCGTCGTATTTGCTTGGGATATGGTCGGATATGACGACAGCAAGCAATGTTCACATGGTATTGCATCTTCGTTGAAATTACAAACGATCAATAGCGTTAGAGCTTTAGATTTCTTATTGGATTTGCCATTGATCGACAAAAATCGGATTGGGATAACGGGTGAATCGGGTGGGGGAACGCAAACGTTTTTATTAACGGCGCTAGATTCTCGCATTAAAGTATCTGCACCTACGGTCATGATTTCGTCTCATTTCTTTGGGGGCTGCAATTGTGAAAGTGGTATGCCGATTCACAAGAAAGGGGATTATCAGACCAACAACGTGGAAATAGCAGGTTTAACGGCACCTAGGCCTATGTTGATGATTTCAGATGGGGCCGATTGGACTCAAAACACACCCAAGGTTGAATTTCCATTCATGCAAAAGATTTATGCGTTATACCAAAAAGAAAACTTAGTGGAGAATGTGCACTTAGCTAAAGATGTGCATGATTATGGGCCTAATAAGCGCATGGGCATGTATCCCTTCATGGCTAAATACTTATCCTTAGATCTGCCAAACGTCATGGATGCTGGTGGAAATAATATCGATGAAGGACCTTCGAAAGTACTTAGTTCAGCAGAATTAAGTGTATTTAATGAAGCATATCCTTTACCAAAAAATGCGGTAAAAGGGGATGTAGAAGTGATGAAATTATTGCAATAAATATCTTAAAAAAACTTATTAGCTAAGATAAATTTGAATAGATGAAGGGGCTATTTGTATTTTTAAGTATATGTTTGACAGCAACGGGAATATTGGCTCAAAAACCTGTCCCTCAAAAACCTAGAATTCTAATCAGCACGGATATTGGAGGAACTGATCCCGACGATAACCAATCCATGGCGCATTTGTTGATGTATTCGGATCGGTTCCAACTAGAAGGATTGGTATCATCGCCTTCCTACGGAAAAGGGAGTATCGATGAGATTTTGAGGATGATTGATTTGTATGAAAAAGACTTACCAAAACTCAAAAAACATACAAAAGGCTACCCTTCACCTGAATTTTTACGTTCGATTACCAAACAAGGACGTCATGGAAGCGCTCCTTATAAAGGTTATTTAAGTGCGACTGAGGGTTCTAATTGGATAATAAAATCTGCCAAAAAGAAAAGTGGCCAACCCTTATGGGTGTTGGTTTGGGGAGGTTTGGATGATGTGGCACAGGCCTTACGTGATTCACCGGAAATTCAGGATAAGATTAGGGTATATTGGATAGGTGGACCTAATAAAAAGTGGGGGGCCAACAGCTATTCCTATATCGCAGCTAATTTCCCGAAGCTTCATTTGATCGAGGTTAATTCCAGCTATTATGGTTTCTTTTCAAAATCGGATGTTTTAGATGAGATTAATCCTTCCAAGTATTATGAAAAGTACATTCGAGGAGCTGGCGAATTGGGCAAAGATTTTAAAAACTATTACCAGGGAGAAATAAAAATGGGAGATACCCCATCACTTCTCTACATGATGGACGGAAATCCCGAAAATCCCACGAAAGCTAGTTGGGGTGGCCAATTCACCCCCATTTCACAAAGTCCACGAGTTATTTTTGATCGGAGCACAACACTCGCCGACACAGTAGCCTTTTGTACCTTGATTGAGTTTCATTTCAAAGGACCTGAAATTTCCGTGTCGAAAGATTCAGCCTGTTTTTGGATGGAGACTGCCTATAAAGAAAATGTTCAAAAATGGCCAGGGTATTATTTGGGTCAAGGAAATTATGGCTTAAAATATGTACCGAAGCAAGCAGAAACCATTTCGTATCGCTTTAATAGTACCTTCAACGGATTTAATATAGCCCCAGGCAAGCTCGTTGTCACCAATGTTTGGCCTGGAAAAATGCACCCAACGGATTATCAGTTAGGGAATCATTGGTATACAGATAAGCCTGATTTGAATTTATATGAGGGAAAGATTCAAGGGGGAAAAACGGTGCATCGTTGGCGAGAAGATGTATTAAACGATTGGGCCAAACGTTGGGAGTGGGTGAAATGAGGTTATTTCGAAAGAATTAATTATTAGTTTTAACCTTGAATTGTCGCATCAAGAAGATTATTTTTAATAATTAATCCTAGAAAAAGTTGGTATTCTGTAAAAATTGGGTGGACATGTTGCCATTAGGTTTTATGCAATTTGAAACAAATATGATAGGTTCTAAATTGATACTACAATACAATCAAAAAGAAATAACATATTCTTGTTCAAGTCGATTGGTAGAATTAAGTAAATTATTTTCTGTCCAACAATAAAAAAACATGAATTTATCATCGGTAAATTAATTCCATTTTGGATTATTGGCCACTTTATATTTTGGGCAGGATTAGCATTAGGAAAACTATTCTTTAATATACCGATGGTAGGTAGCTTAGGCTTGCTTGAGTTATTCTTATCTGTATTTCTCTTTGTTCCATAGGGAATAGGCATATTTATCTCAACTGCTGTAGAAACCCAACAACAAGCCTTATTTACATCCTTCTTTTTTATAATCCTCTTTATATTGATGTGCGGATTATTAACACCAGTAGAAGCCATGCCAGATTGGGCTCAATTTATAAATCACTTGAATCCATTGAAATACTTTGTTGAAGTAAATCGATTAATACTCCTCAAAGGAAGTGGAACAGCAGAAATCTATCCATTTATACAAAAAATGCTCGTTTATGGAGTAACAATAAATCTTCTAGCAATATGGCGATTTAAAAAGACTAACTAGTTTTTACTTGAGACCAAAACCGAGCCAAACAATCCAATACAATAGGGGACAAAACCGTGCCTAAAAGGCATAAAAAAACTCCGAAATCGTAAGAAATCGGAGTCTTTAGTGCTATTTACTAGCTAAGAAGTGATCCCGCTGGGATTCGAACCCAGGACCCATACATTAAAAGTGTATTGCTCTACCAACTGAGCTACGGAATCATCAAGCTTGCGCTTGTATATAAATTGGTTCACTCTGGAACCGAAAGGAAGTCCAACCAACGGTTGGCCTTCGTTTGCAAAAAAGTAAATAAATACCTTTATTGCGGTGCAAAACTATCATAGTTTTTCGAATTATGCAAGCAAGCCATCTAAATAAAATTATATTTTCCTGCATTTTATATATAGGTATTTGGCAAAACGCTAATTGCCAAATAGATACAAAGCAAATCATCAAAGCAGATTCCCTGTTTAAAACGAACCAACTTTTAGAAGCGGAAAAGATTTACCTACAATTTTATAATCCTCGTTACAAAGAAGTTGAAAATATTAAATTTAAATTGGCTTTCATCGCCAAAGAAAAAAACGACTGGGCCAACGAGATTTTTTATCTGTCCAGCATTCAAGCTAAAAACGCAAGCCCATTAATCAGCCAACGATTAAATCAAATAAGCAATAAACATCAAATGGGTGGTTATGAGATTGGTTTTATAGACCAATTAGTCTGGATCTATTTTGCTTTTTTCCCATATATCATGGGATTCCTCATTGGTATAGCAATTTATGCGGCCACTATCCTGATTTACAAAAAACAAAAAAACAGAAAATATCCGAACGCCTACATCTATTCGCTCACGCTATACCTCTTGTTTATTTATATGATTGCTAATTTCCCTTCCTTTTTGAATTTTGGAATCATCCTTAAAAACAAAGCCTATTTACGTGAATTCTCATCCTCTGCGGCACCGGTGGCCAAAACCCTAAACCAAGGAAATCGAATTACCCATTGGTACACAAAAGATATTTGGACGCTGTGTTACTACGAAGGAAATCTAGGATACATTAAGACCGAAGATTACCTGCCCATCAATTAAAGATGTAAAATCTCAAAGCTCAAATCCAAGATAATCTCACGATCCGTGATTTGCTGGCCTATGACACCCTTCATCTTTAAATCCGCATTTTTAATTGCCTCTATGACCCTGACAACCTTCCCCAAAGGATAATTGCGTTTTGCGGTTAAATAATCACGGACAAAATAAGGATTGATCCCCAGTATTTTTGCCATCTCCGCATCCGAAACTGCCCCCATATCATGCGTCTGAAGTACTTTTGCAAAAAAGTTGAAGAGCATGATCAACATAGGCGCAATAGGGTTCTGCTTACTGTTTTCAGCAAAATAAAAAGCAATTTTCTGCGCCTTTTCCACATTTCGTTGCATCAAGGCCTTTTGGAATTCAAAATAATTGTACTCACGGCTAATGCCTACATACTTTTCCACCTCCTCAATGCCCACTTCGGAACCTGCCGGTACATTAATAATCAACTTATCCGCCTCATGCGCCATTCTTTGTAAATCAGCACCTACATTGGTCACCATTAATTCCAAAGAAACTGTTTGAATCTGTAAATTATGTTGGGCCAAATAATCCTTCAGCCAAAGACCGACCTTATCATCTGATATCTTTTTGGAGGTCACAATGACCCCATGAGATGCCAATGGAGCAAATAACTTAGATTTATCCGTCAGTAAATTTTTAATCGTAAAGACCAAAAGCGTGGAAGGAGTGGGGTTTTTACAGTAATCTTCAAAGGCCTTCCACTCTTCATTTCCTTTGTCTTTTGAATTTCCTTCCGATTTGGAATCTGTTTTTCCTTTGGCCAATGCTTCTAAAAATATAGCCTCCTTAACGATGATTACTTGCTTTTCAGCCATCATAGGGAATCTGCGCGCATAGGAAACCACCGAGGCCATCGTCTGATCCTTGCCATATAAAACAAATTGATTGAAACTTTTTTGATCTTCCGAAAGAATGCCCGCCTCAAACGCGTCTGTTAATTGGTCTATAAAGAAATGCTCATCCCCATGCAACAAATAAATAGGGGATAAGCTATTCTTGTGAATATCTTTTAATACTTCAGTCGTCGTTTTTTGCATAAGAAATCCAGGATAATCAGGCATGCAAATCTAATGAAAAGCGCCCATTGGCAAAAATTATATTTGAAATGGATTCATTGTCAAATTATTCCCGTAGGTTTGCCAAAAATATTCCAAATCTCATGCAAATTAAACCGAATTCAGTCGTTTTTATATCATATGAATTATCTTTTCCAGGTGAAAATGGAGAAGCCGAAGTCGTTGAAATCGTAGATGACAAAGAACCTATGGTATTTATTCATGGCCTTAGCGGGCTTCCTGAGGCTTTTGAAGCGAACCTTCTGAATCTAAAAGTGAACGACACGTTTGACTTTACTATTTCAGCAGAAGATGCGTATGGCAACGTAGATCCCAATGCCGTTATATCGCTTCCTAAAAATATTTTTCAAGTAGATGGACAAAATCCAGACGATATACTCCAAGTAGGTAATTTCATCCCGATGACGGATGACCAAGGAAATAGAATGCAAGGGATGGTCGTTTCAGTAGGACCTGAAAATGTCATGATGGACTTCAACCATCCATTGGCCGAAAAAGACTTAATGTTTAACGGAACCGTGTTGAAAATCAGAGAAGCCACAGCCGACGAATTAGCTCATGGCCATGTGCATGGCGATGGAGGAGTGGAGCATTGAAATTAGGTAATAAGTAACAGGTAATAAGTAATAGGGTTTAGGTAATAATAATTTAATAAATCATTTTTTTACTATTACCTCTTACATATTACTTATTACCTAATTTTATTACCTATTACTTAATCCCTATTACCTAATTATATTGAACCACTTCCACCCCGAATTTTCTTAAAAATTCAACCCCTTCGTCCGTGGGAAGGCCCTTATAGGCTGCATAGGAGTTCAAAAAGATAACTTTCTTGATTTTCATGCTGTATATAATCCTTGCACAGGAAATGCAAGGCGATAAAGTGACATAAATCGTTGAACCCTCAATGCCAGCTCCATTTTTTGAGGCATATAAAATCGCATTTTGCTCCGCATGCAGAGCTAATGAGCAAGAACCCTTGGAATCTTTTGGGCAACCCCCTTCGTCTTTAAAATCCTCATCGCAGTTGTGCGTCCCAGAAGGAGGTCCATTATAACCGATGGAAATGATCCGAGTATCTTTCGTTAATACGCAACCTACTTGGGCTCTGGTGCAATGAGATCTAAGCGCTAAATTTTGCGCCAAATCCATAAATATCTCATCAAACGAGGGTTTTTTAATCATATCCATAATTTAAATGCCATTAAATTAATCATTTAATAAGAAAATAAAAAAGGATGACACAAGGTCATCCTTTCAAAGTAGCGGGGAGCAGAATCGAACTGCCGACCTTTGGGTTATGAATCCAACGCTCTAACCATCTGAGCTACCCCGCCAAATCAGGATGCAAAGGTAATTGAAAGCCTCTAGAAACTCAAATATTTTATGAATACTTATTAATTTTGAATCATATTTGGGAATTAACGTATAAATAATACCTTTGTTTACAGGAAATAAAAATACTTATCCCGATAAATACAATGAATATGGATCAACCGCACTTTGAATTTGAATACGAGGTAAAAGCCTCACCCAAAGTACTTTATCCTTACATTAGCACGGCTTCGGGACTCCAACAATGGTTTGCAGAAAAAGTGACCATCAAAAATGGAGATATTTTTAATTTTTTCTGGGATGACGAAAATCATTTAGCCACTTTGACCCACAGCAAACAAAATAAATTTGTCAAATTTGAATTCAATAAACCTGAAAAGGGAGATGCATTGGCCTATATTGAAATAAAATTAGACGTGAGCGAGTTGACGAATGCCACTTACTTAAAAGTGTATGACAGCGCGTCAACCTTCAAAAGCGATGAAGATGCCACGGAACTATGGGATTATTTAACCGATAAACTGAAAGAAATCGTCGGCAGTTAATGATAAAGAAAATTGATAAGTTAATTCTAAAGGCATTTTGGGGGCCATTTATTCTAACCCTATTCGTGGTAATTTTTATATTTCTATTACGCTTAGTCCTTTTTTATTTTTCAGATTTATTTGGCAAAGATTTAGGAACCACCGTTTATGTGGAGCTATTTTTCTATTTCTCTCTGATCACTATTCCACTCGCATTACCTCTGGCCATGTTATTGTCTTCCCTAATGACCTTCGGGAAATTAGGAGAAAATTTCGAATTAACAGCTTTGAAAAGCGCAGGAATTTCGATTGTCAGAATCCTCAGACCCATTTTTGCAGTGGCAGTGTGCTTAAGTATATTCATGTTTTGGTTTACCAATGTCGCCTTGCCGTGGGCCAATTTAAAAGGCTGGAGCTTATTGTACGACATCAAGACAACCAAAACTACCTTAAATATAAAAGAGGGCATTTTTTATACGGACCTTCCAGGCTATGCGATTAAAGTCGCCAAAAAATACCCAGATAATAAAACTCTAAAGTCCCTCATCATTTACGATCACACGCATAATGATGGAAATAGACACGTAACTCTTGCAGATTCAGCTCAGATGTACACCATTCTAGGGAAGAAATATTTGATATTTGAGCTCTTTAATGGCAAGGATTATTTAGAAGACGCAGACCGAGGAAGTAATTTGGACGCCACCGATATGGCTTTGCATAGTTTCAAAAAAAGCAAAATAGTGATGTCGCTGGATGCTTTTGACCTACATAAAACAGAAGAAAACCAATTTGCCCACCACGAAATCATGCGTAATAATTGGCAACTTGCCAACGACTCGGATTCTCTAAACAGTGTCATTAATGCTATGAAACGTGGTTTTACCAAATCCACTGGACCTAATTTCATGTATCATCAAAGGCCCATTACGCAATCATTGATGCTGCTAGAAAATACAAAATGGGTCAAAAAGAGATTAGCAAAAGGACTTAAAAAGGCCAATAAGAATCCGTACGACATCGCGCTCCAACAAACACAAAATATGTTAACCTTCGGGCAAACCAATTTAGTAAGCTTGGATGACAAAGAAATCGTCTTGAAAAAAACGAACCTGGAATGGCATCATAAATTTACCAATGCCTTAACCATTTTGGTTATGTTTCTAATCGGTGCACCTTTAGGAGCCATCATTAAAAAGGGGGGATTTGGCATCCCAGTGGTTGTAGCTGTATCCTTTTTTATTTTAATGTATATCTTGACCCAGCAGGGCGATAAGATGGCCAAGGAAGGGAAACTGATCTTGCAAATAGGTGCATGGGCCTCAAATACTATCCTAGGGCTTATTGGCCTATATTTTCTGCGTATTTCCTTAAACGACTCCAGACTATTTGAATCAGATTTTTATCATGTCACTTGGCAGCGTTTAAAAAACTGGATACAGAAAACAAAGGTTTCAAAAGCGTTACAGAATTAGACTTGCATATAACATTCGTTTTTTGTACTTTTGCGAATTAATTTTTAAAACTTTAAAACTGGTAAAAGATGTATTTGTCACCCGAGAAAAAACAAGAGATTTTCGAAACGAAAGGGAAAGCAAAGTCAAAAATCGATACTGGTTCTTCTGAATCGCAAATTGCGTTATTCACGTACAGAATCAATTATTTGACTGAGCACCTTAAAAAGAACAAAAAAGACCATAGCACACGCTTAGGACTTTTGAAATTGGTAGGTAAGCGTCGTCGTTTACTTGATTACTTAACTCGTACCGATATCTCAAGATATCGTGCTATTATTTTAGAATTAGGTATTCGTAAATAATATATTCAGGGTTCCATTTAGTTGGAGCCCTGTTTTATTTGCCATTTATCAACATTTGTCGTCGACAAACAAAGCTTATTACACGCAAGGTTGCGTGAGAATTTATTCAGAAACGTATGTCATTTAACATTATTCAAAAAAATATTTCGATGCCTAATGGCAAGGAAATCCAAATTGAGACTGGCAAGTTAGCCAAGCAAGCGGATGGATCTGTTGTTATTCGTTCAGGAAATATGATGTTGTTAGCCACTGTGGTTGCCAACAAAGAGGCCAAAGAGGGAGTAGATTTCCTTCCATTATCTGTTGATTACCAAGAAAAATTTGCGTCCAACGGACGTATTCCAGGTAGTTTTCTTAAAAGAGAGGCTCGCCTGTCTGATTATGAAATTCTTATTTCACGTTTAGTAGACCGTGCATTACGTCCTACATTTCCAGATGATTACCATGCAGATGTGCAGGTATTGATCAACTTAATTTCAGCGGATTCAGAGGTTTTACCGGATGCTTTTGTTGGCCTAGCGGCTGCAGCAGCACTTGCGGTTTCTGATATTCCATTTAACGGACCTATTTCTGAGGTGCGTGTAGCTAAAATTAATGGAGAATATAAAGTAAATCCAAGTGTCAGTGAATTAGCTGGTGCTTCTTTGGAATTAATTGTTGCCGCAAATGCGAACGATATCTTAATGGTGGAAGGGGAAGGAGATGAAATCTCGGAAGCTGAAATGATTGAGGCGCTTCGCATTGCACATGATGCCATTAAAATTCAATGCCAAGCATTAAATGAATTAACAGTGGCTTGTGGTAAAACTGAAAAGAGAACGTATAGCCACGAAACACACAACGAAGAATTGCGTGCGGAATTGTGGAAGAACTATTACGATAAATATTTGGCGGTAGCTAAATTAGCTAACCCGAAAAAAGAAGAGAGAAAAGCGGGTTTCAAAGCGATTGTAGATGAATACATCTCAACGTTAAATGAAGACCATACCGTAAATCTTTCTTTAGCTAAAGTATATTTACATGACATCGAAAAAGAGGCGGCTCGCCAATTGGTATTGCAAGAGCGTTATCGTTTAGATGGTCGTAAATTGAACGAAATCCGTCAAATCACTTGTGAAGTGGATTATTTACCTACTCCACACGGATCTGCCGTTTTCACTCGTGGTGAAACACAATCATTGACTACGGTAACTTTGGGAACTAAAATGGATGAGCAGATTATTGACCAAGCCATGACTCAAGGATACAACAAGTTTATGTTGCACTATAATTTTCCTGGATTCTCAACGGGCGAAGTAAAGCCAAATAGAGGAGTAGGACGTAGAGAAGTGGGACATGGTAATTTGGCCATGCGTGCGATCAAAAAAGTATTGCCTAAAATGGAAGATTTCCCATACACTTTACGTGTGGTTTCAGATATTTTAGAATCAAATGGTTCTTCGTCAATGGCAACCGTTTGTGCTGGAACTTTAGCATTAATGGATGCAGGGGTTAAAATCAAGGCGCCTGTTTCAGGAATTGCCATGGGTTTAATTTCAGATCCTAAAACGGGTAAATATGCCGTTTTATCTGACATTCTAGGGGATGAAGATCATTTGGGTGATATGGACTTTAAGGTAACAGGTACTGAAAATGGTATCACTGCTTGCCAAATGGACATAAAAGTGCAAGGGTTATCTTATGAAGTTTTAGTAGAAGCATTATCTCAAGCGAGAGAGGGTAGACTTCACATCTTAAATGAGATGAAAAAGGCGATTCCTAGCGTTAGAGATGATTATAAGCCACAAACGCCAAGAGCTACCGTGATCAAAATCATGAAAGAGCAAATTGGTGCCGTAATCGGGCCAGGTGGAAAAGTGGTTCAAGATATTCAAAAACAATCGGGTGCTACCGTAACCATCGAAGAAAAAGAAGATGGAGGATATGTTAGTATCTTCTCAGCGAACGGAGCTGCGATGGATATGGCGATTCGCATGGTGAAAAGTATCGTAACAATTCCTGAAGTTGGCGAAATCTACGATGGAAAAGTTAAGAACATCCAAGCATTTGGCGCTTTCGTTGAATTCCTACCTGGAAAAGATGGATTATTGCATATCTCAGAAATTTCTTGGGATCGAATAGATACCATGGATGGAGTTTTCAAAGAAGGCGATAAGGTTAAGGTTAAATTAGTTGAGGTGGACAAAAAGACTGGTAAATTCCGTCTTTCAGCGAAAGCTTTATTACCTAAACCAGAAAGTTCAGATAAATCTGAGTAATTAGATATAAGTTTATGGGTTTATTGGAAACAATAAACCCATTTAATCCGTTGTAACATACTATGAGGCAGCTAAAAATTAGCAAACAAATTACCAACAGGGAAAGTCAATCGCTTGATAAGTACTTACAGGAAATCGGAAAAGTAGATTTATTGACTCCGGATGAGGAGGTTATACTAGCTCAAAAAATTCGTGAAGGGGATCAATTGTCTCTTGAGCGTTTAACGAAGGCTAATTTACGTTTTGTCGTGTCCGTAGCTAAACAATATCAAAATCAAGGACTTAGTTTAGGTGATTTAATTAATGAGGGAAATCTTGGTTTAATTAAAGCAGCACAAAGATTTGACGAAACGCGTGGATTTAAATTCATCTCGTATGCCGTTTGGTGGATTCGTCAATCTATTTTACAAGCCTTAGCTGAACAATCACGTATCGTTCGTCTTCCATTGAATCGCGTAGGTTCTTTGAATAAAATCTCAAAAACTTTTTCTGAGTTAGAACAAAAATTTGAGCGTGAGCCTTCGCCAGAGGAATTAGCAGAAGTGTTAGAAATTTCAACAGGCGAAGTAGTCGATACCCTTAAAATCTCAGGAAGACACGTATCCATGGATGCTCCTTTCGTTCAAGGCGAAGAAAATTCACTTTTAGACGTGCTTGAAAATGATTCAGAAGACAAACCAGATTCAGGTTTAATTAATGATTCTTTACGTCGTGAAGTTCAAAGAGCTTTGTCGACGCTTACTCAAAGAGAAGCCGATGTGGTTACTTTGTATTTTGGATTAAATGGAGAGCACGCAATGACCCTAGAGGAAATTGGCGAGAAATTTAATTTAACTCGAGAGCGTGTGAGACAAATTAAAGAAAAGGCGATTCGTCGTCTGCGTCATACTTCCCGGAGTAAAGCGCTAAAAACATATCTTGGATAATTTTTAAAGCCTCTCACGAGGCTTTTTTTTGCTATGGGATTTCCTGCAGGCATTGTCGAACTAGTTGATATTCTTTCCCAAATGGGAGTGGAAGAAGCAGTAATTTGCCCTGGTTCTAGAAATGCCCCATTAATGTTGGCTTTAGCGAGACATCCCAAAATCCATTGCTATTCCATCTCAGATGAACGCTCAGCAGGTTTTTTTGGGTTAGGCCTTGTACTTGCCAATAAAAAACCCGTGATTCTTTGTTGTACCTCAGGTTCAGCCGGTTTAAATTTTGCCCCGGCAGTGGTGGAAGCGTTTTTCCAAGAATTGCCTTTACTAGTCTTCACCGCAGACCGGCCCACTGAATGGATCGGCCAGTGGGATGGTCAAACGATATACCAAAAAGAATTATATGGAAAACATGTAAAGCAATTTATTGATTTTCAAACACATACACTTCAAGGAAACGATTATTATTTGAATGTGGGTGTTGGCGCATACCAACAAGCATCTGTCGAACCCAAAGGTCCTGTTCATATCAACATTCCCATTTCTGAACCCTTTTATCCGAGTCAAGGGGAAACTTTGCCATTAAGTAGTCTGTCCCTTTTATCTGAGAATGAATTGAGTACAAGGTACAGGGGCGCCAAGGTCAAAACCATAAATTTAAGCACCTATTTTGACGCTAAAAAGACACAATCCATATTGGTTACAGTAGGCCAAAGGCCATATAATAAAGCTGAAAATGAATATTTTAGTAAATTATCCTCGCTAGGGATTCCTGTGATAGGGGATGCTACGGCCAACTTACCTGCGGCTTGCCAATGTAATCATGATTTAATTTTAGCCAATGAAGGATTGTGGCCAGCTTTAAAACCTGATTTGCATATTCATTTTGGAAAATCATTTGTTTCCAAACGAATTAAGCAGTTTTTAAGACGTGAAAAGCCGAATAAATCTTTTCTCATTCATCCGAATCCCATTGGAAGACCTGATCCTTTTCAGTCGTTGACAGACGTAATTCCGATGGATACGCTTCCATTTTTCCAAGAATTTACTTGGCCTAATGAACAAACGAACCCGTGGAGACCTTTGGCGAAAAGGGTAAATAGTATACAAGAGAAATTTTTTAATCGACCGAATTTTACCGAATTACATGTCTATAATGACATAATAAAGAAAATTGAAAATACAGAAGGTGCGCAAGTACACATTGCTAATTCATTAGCCATCAGGTATGTCAATTGGACTTCCGCACATTTTGCCAATGTAGAAGTATTTTCAAATAGAGGAACGAGTGGAATCGATGGTTGTTTAAGTACGGCCGTTGGAGCCAGTCAAAAAACCTCGAAATTAATTATTTCGATAATAGGTGACGTGGCTTTTCACTATGATAAAAATGCCCTTTGGAATCAATATGTGCCTAATAACCTGCGGATTATCGTATTAAATAATGGGGGTGGGGGGATATTTAGAAACTTAGAAGGGGCCAAGGAACTTCCTGAATTAGAGGATTTTATGGAGACTAAGCAACATTTGACAGCTAAAAATACCTGCTTAGATGCAGGGATTCATTACCATAGCGTTAGGAGCTTTGACGAATGGGATACCATTTCTACTCAATTTTTGTCACCTAGCCAACAAGGAGTTTTGGTGGAAATTTTCACAAATTCCATTGAAAATGCGGATGAACTCAAAAAATATATGGATTTATTCCGCGCTTGATTGTTTCGCAATTTTACCTAAATTCTTTAAATACAATTCATTTTTAGGATCAATGGCCAAAGCCATTTTAATCCACTTTTCGGCCAATTTCCACTGACTCCTTTGAATTTCTAAATACCCTAAATTGTTGTATATCAAGTCCTTATATTTTCCAGTCGCTAAGGCAGATTTAAAGGACGTTTCCGCTAAATCCAATTGGCCTAATTCTTGATACACAATTCCTTTGTTGATCAAAGTCTCCACCGCATTGGGTTTCAACAATAAAGCATGCTCATATGAAGCTAAGGCATCATTATATTGTGTTTTTTGCAAATAAATATCCCCTTGTAAAGACCAAAAAGCACTTGAGTCCGGAAAATTTTTAACCAATTTACCAGCAGATTCAAGCGCTAAATCAAATTTTTGAAGATTTTGAAGTAATTCAGTTTGCTTGGATAGCGCAGCCGAAAATTTAGGATCTAATTCATAGGCTTTTTGAAAATCGGCTAACGCTTCCTCATTTTTTTCGAGGCTTTGGTACACCAAACCCCGATTATAATAAGCATCTGAAAATTTACTTTGCTTTAAAATAGCCTCAGAATACCACTTTATGGATTCATAATATTCTTTTTCTTTAAATTTTTGATTTCCTCGAAGGAAAAACTGAGTAGCTTCTTTTTTTTCTGCTTCTGAATCACAAGCGAAAAGAATTAAGGCGGAAAAAATAACGAATAGAAAATGCTTCATGCTATATAATCAAACAAATGCTGAATTTGTTTTCAATTTAAATAATTCAAAATTCATTCGCATCTTTGTAGCCTAATAAAATAAAAAATCAATATGGCTTACGCAGAAATGTTAACCGACAAAGGGTTAATGAAAATTGAATTTTACGCAGAGGATGCACCCATTCATGTAAAAAACTTTACTGACCTTTCTAAAAATGGATTTTATGATGGATTAACTTTTCATCGTGTGATCCCTGATTTTGTTGTCCAAGGAGGCGATCCAGATGGAACAGGTGGAGGTGGCCCAGGCTATAGTATTCCTTGTGAACTCACTGGAAATAATCAATACCATGATCGTGGAGTATTATCTATGGCACATAGAGGTCCTAATACAGGTGGATCTCAATTTTTCATTTGTCATTCAAGAAACAATACCTCACATTTAGATCGTAAACATACTTGTTTTGGTAAAGTAGTGGAAGGATTGGATGTGATTGACCAAATTAGAGAAGGTGATGTAATCCAAAGCATCAAAATCATTGAAGATTAATGCATTTTATCAAAGAAATCCCTCATGATTCCATGCGAATATCCCTATTCGAATGGAATTCTAAATACATTTTGAAATTTGAAACACCAGAATTGGAGCAAAGTTTCAAATTTTCGGTCATGGATTTTTCTGATCAAAAAGAAATAGAGGAGCTGGCAACCAGCTCCTCCTTTCAAAATACTATCATACAAAATTTCAAAAATATGTATGAGGCTATTTCACAAAGTTTGGGCAACTAAAGGCTCCCCAACCACTTTAATCGTAATTTTTTCTGGTTCTCATTGAGTGTCTTTTGATCTGTCAACGAGAACGCAAGCATAGGACTTTGTTGGACCGGCACCACAAAAGTGCGCTCCAAACCATCTCTTTTAACTGAAAATAAAATAGTATCACCTACTTTTTTATCGGCCAATAACTTATCCAAACCTTCAAAATTGGCTTTATTAGCCGATATGATTTCGTCGCCTACATTTAAGCCATGCACATAGGCAGAAGCACCGCGGTAAACAGAAACAATTTTACCTGCCACAGCCGTGAAACCTACATATGGGATTGATTTACCCTCATTAATATTAGTCCAAGTAAATCCAAATTCATTAAATAAATTTTGATAATCAGGTGTTTGAACTCCATACACATAAGATTCAAAAAGAGGTTTAGCTGAGGTACCAGCTACTTTTGAAAAGGCATCTTCCAATTCAGCGTCTGTAAATCCTCGGTTCAATTTTTTATAATAGGCCTGATAAAGGTGTTTGAAAACATCATCAATGCATTTTTGACCCTGAGTAGATTTGATAATCCACGCGTTTAATACATAACCTAACAACGAACCTTTGTCATAATAAGAAACTGTTTGGTTACGCGAGTTTTCATTCGGGCGATAGTATTTGATCCACGCATCCCAACTTGCTTCTGCGGCTGATTCAAGATGGCTTCCAGGCGTATTTTCAACCGATGAAATTTCTGCAGCGATGCGATTGGCATAATCCTGATTAGAAATTTTTCCCATCCTTTGTAAGATAACTCCTGAATAATAGCTCGTCATACCCTCAGAAAGCCATAAATTATGCGTGTAATTCTCATTTTCATAATCAAAAGGTCCAAGTGATTTGGGTCTGATTCGCTTCACATTCCAAAGGTGAAAATATTCGTGAGCTAATAAACTTAAAACACCTTGATATCCTCTTTCACTTTCATAGGCCGACCTAGAAACGGAACAGGTCGTAGAATACAAATGCTCCAATCCACCAGTTCCTCGACCGATATTGTGCATGATAAACAAGTAATGGTCACATGGATGTTCACCGACTACCTTTTGAGCTTCTTCACATACCTTGGTGACGTCAGCCAAAAATTTGACTGAATCCACTTTTGTGGTACCGTAAAAGGCAATTTGATGCGGAATTCCATTCACCTTAAAATCCCAAACTTTATGGTTTCCTATTTCAATCGGGGAGTCGATTAATTCATCCAAGTTTTTTGCTTGATAGGTAAATTTTCCAGTCCCTTTTAAAGCAGTTGAAACAACTTTAAAGTTTTTGTAAGGATCAATATTGATATCCTGCGGAAGATTCGCAAAATCATTTACATATAAAAGGACACTTGCTGGATTAATATAGCCATGTGAATCATCTAAAAAAGAGGTTCTAACAGATAATTCAAAGGCATAAACGCGGTAGCTAACTTGAATTTTCTTAGTAGCGGCACCTAAAGCAACACGCCATGTATTCTTATTAATTTTTGAAATTGAAATGAGTTTTCCATTAGCTTCAGCTTTAACCGCCTCTAAATTTTTCGCAAATTCCCTGATTAAATAGGATCCTGGTGTCCAAGCTGCCATTTTAAAATCTACGAAAGGCTTTTTATAGGACGTATGTGACAAATCAACCGTCGTGGTGATTTCAAAATAATGAGTTTGTGGCTCAGGCATTTTAATCAAATGACTTAATGGACTTGCCATAAGGGAATAAGAAAAGAAAAAAATGCCCAATGAGAGCACAAATGATTTAAGTTTGAGATTTAACATACGTTTAAATTTGTTGGTGAATTTTCATATTGTGTAAAATTAAATAAATACCTCAATTGTTAAAGTAATTAATGATTATTTGGCAAAATAGTCATAAAAATAATAGTTAGGTAGCACAATAATTTTGAAGAAAAATCGTATTTTTGTTTTAATCAGAATGCTGTAATCATTTACAATGAAATTGAAAAATACATCTATTGGCTGGCTGCCCTTCATACTACTTTTTTTTATTTCTTTTGGCTCCATAGCCCAGCAAACATTAAGTTTCAAAGATCATACCCTACATTTCAGACAAGCAAAGGAATACTTTGATTCTAAGAATTATGTAGCGGCTCGAGAAGAATTTTCCGCATACTTAGGCAGTCTCGAGCCATTAAGCAATGAGCAATCGGGCCAAAAAGTATTAGCCGAATATTATATGACGATGTGTTCTTTATACATGAGTCAACCTGAGGCTGAAATTTTAGCGGAACGATTTATAGCAAATAATCCAGAACATCCACAGGCCGTTAAATTATTAAGGAGTATTGGTACTTTTTTTTATGACAATGGAGATTATTCCAAAGCAATAAAATACTTAAGCAGATCCTCTGAGACTAATTTAGAAGCCAAATTCAAATTAGCCATCTCATATTTTGAATTAAAGAAATACCTAGAAGCACTACCCGTATTTAATGAGATAAAAGTGGAGCCTGAGGAGGAATATGCGCTTTCCGCGTCCTATTATGCAGGAGTGATTAATTTTGGTGAGAAAAGATATGGAGAGGCAGCGGTTGATTTTGCCAAAGCAGAAGCCAGTAGTAAATACAGAAAAGAGATCCCTAATTGGATCGGTTTATGTTATTTCAATCAGTCTAAATTCTCCGAACTATTGAAATATGCTGAACCTATCATTGCGAAGAAGAATACAGGATACCGATTGGATGAATTAGCCTTGTTGGTCGCTGATGTACAATTTCAGTTAAACCAATTCGACAAATCAATTAAAAGTTATGAGGCATTTGGAAAAATGACAGGTTCCAAGTTCAGCCCATTAGCTCAATATCGATATGGGTTTTCTCTTTTTAAGACAAAAAAATACAATGAGGCCACAGTTACATTAAAAGAATTGGTAGCTAAAAAAGACTCTTTAGGCCAATATGCAGCATTTACGACCGCATTAGCCCAATTAAGCGCTGGAAATTTAGTGGCTACTTTAGATGCGTTTCAGGTAGCTAGAAGTTTATCATTCAATCCCGCAATTCAAGAAGATGCTTATTTTAATTATGCCAAAGTATTATTGGATTTAGGAAAAGGGTCGGAAACGATCAATGAGATTCAAGCTTTCAATATTAAATTCCCGAAAAGCAAGTATGCGGAAGAAGCCATTGAATTAGTAGCCGATGCCTTTATTAATTCTGATAATTTAGAAGTGGCTGTTAATTATTTAAAAGGAATTAGCAATCGGTCACCTAAGCTCAACTTAGCCTATCAGACCTTATCCTACAATTTAGGTGTTAGGTCCTATAATGACAACCAATTTGAGCCTGCTATTAAATTTTTTGATGAGGCTATTTTAGTCGCTGAAAAGGAAGAAATAAAACTAAAGGCTTTATTAGGGAAAGCGGAAGCATTATCTGTGCAAAAGAAGTTTGAAGAAGCCATTCAAATTTATACGCCTTTAATGTCAAGTTCTAATAAATCAGAGGAGTTTGTACAGAAGATTAGAATTGGTTTAGCCTTCGCATATTTCAACACAAAGGAATTTAGCAAAGCAAATACTTTATTTAAGACGTATGTAGATCGTTTAAAGTTGACGCCCAATGCTAAAAATAATCCAACCATATTATTGAGGCTAGCAGATACTTATTTGGTTTCAAGGAAATATGAAGATGCCTTAAATTATTATAGCCAAGCAGCCGATATCGCTAAAACGGAAAAAGATTATGCCTTGTTTCAAAAGGGCATGACGCTGATTTACTTAAATAGAGGCAATGAGGCTAGGGTAGCGATGAAACAAGTAAGACTTGGGTTCCCTGATTCTAAGTTTGCGGATGAAGCGTTTTATCAAGAGAATTTAATTTTGTTCAATGCCTCTAAATATTCAGAAGCTATACTTGGATTCACAGAAATAATTTCTGCAAGCAAAGCAAGTGAGTTTTTAGCTCAAGCTTTATTCAAAAGGGCTCAATCCTACACGAATAGCGATAAATTCGATTTGGCTATCCAGGATTACAAGAGGATCGTCAATGAATTTACGACAGAAAAAATCGCTAAAGATGCTTTGGTTGGCCTACAAGAAAACTTAATTAAAGTGGGCAAGCCAGAGGAATTTGGCCAAGTTCTAGACACGTATCAAAGTACCAACAAATCAGAGTCTGAAAATGATGCCATCGATTTAAAATATGGAGCGGCAAGAGCTATCTATGAGGGAAAGAAATTTGATAAAGCCATTAGTTCATTAAAAGATTTTATTGCCAAGTATCCAACGAATGAAAATATTGTAGAGGCTAATTACCTTGTGGCAGATGCTGCAGATCAAATAAATGATACATTAACTGCCATTCAATATTATCAAAAAGTGATGGATCAAAATGAACACCCGCAGGTCAACAAAGTGATTCTGAGGGCAGCTGAATTATCATTTGGACAAAAGAAATATTCAGAGTCCATTCATTTTTACCGATTGTTTAAGTCGAAAAATACGGAGGTAGACCAACAAACCATGGCCATGAATAAAATCATTGCTATTTCGTATGAAGCTAAAAATGTGGATTCCATTGCTGCATTATTAAACGAATTAGAACCATTAAGCAATATCTCGAAAGAAGAAAAAGCTAAATTGACCCGCTCATTAGCCGATATGTTTAGCAGTGATTCAACACAGATAGCTTCTAAAAGGCAATGGTTAGCCAAAGTAATTAGCTTAGATAAAAATGAAATAGGAGCGGAAGCGCAATATGAATTAGCCTTATTATTAAGTGGAGAAGGCAAGTTTAAGGAGTCAAACGATATGATTACGACTAAGTTTAAAAATGAATTTGCGGAAGCTTCTGACGCGGTGATTGGTAAATCATACATTTTATTGGCAGAAAACTTTGTTTCCTTAAAGAATTTACCCCAGGCTAAAGCTATTTTAAAATCGGTCATCGACAATTCAAGTGACACGTCGGTCATCGAATTAGCCAAAAATAAATTAAAAAGTCTACCCATTAAGTAATGAATATGACAATCCAACTCAAAAAGACCACGTTATTCATCGGCTTATTGTTCATACAAGTAGGTATGCAATCGATCGTGTATGGCCAGCAAAAAAAAGAGGGCAATATTCAGAATGATGATATTATTTTAGAAAAAGAGCGTAAAATAGAACTCAAACCTGAAATATCCAGGAATTTTGAAGCCTTAGAGGAAGTTGAGAATACCAATAAGGGTAGAAAGATGACTTATAATTTCGTTGAAAGAAAATGGGAGGTAAAAAGTCCGGCTATTTTAACCACATCCATTATAGGTCCAAGAGAAGGAGATGAATTAGTTTCGTCTTATGGACCCAAGTTTAAAAATATGATTAAGGTAGGAGCGGGTAATTATGGCCATACGTTAATCAATGGACATTTTGGACTATCTCCTAAAGAGAATCAATATCAAGGCATTTACATAAATCATGATGCCAATAGAAGAGGACCTGTGGGTACTGCGTTTTCTGCGCGAAATGAAAATGAGGTCAAACTATATAGTAAAACGTTCACAGGAAATTATTTATTGGACGGTTCCATTGGCTTTAAAAGAACTGAAGCGAATTTTTATGGAAGAGATGAAAGTAAATTCACAGGGAATTTAAATGATTTAAATATTGTCTACAATAAATTCCATTACACGGGAAGTATCGGAAATGCACAAAAAGATGCCAAATACGATTATACAGCCACATCAGGTTTGAATTACTTGTCGACAAGTTTTGAAAATAGAGAATGGATGTGGGAGAGTAAAATCCAGTCGGTATTACATGTAACGGATCAAATTTCCGCCTATTTAAATGGGGATATGATTCTATCTGAAATAACCACAAGTACCACGAATAATCGACGAGAATTGTATCGAATTCGCCCTAGTTTTAATTACAAAAACAATCGCGTATCCGTAACTGCTGGCATTAATATATCGAATGAAAAGGATAAAAATCTGTCCATAAATCAAACGAGGCTATTTCCAGTAGTTAAATTAGATATTAAACCGACCGACTTTGTTCATGTTTTTGCGGGATTTGGTGCTGATACCTATTTTAACTCGATGAATCAGTTTGTCTCTGAAAATAATTGGATGGCCAATAATATCTCATTAAAAAACACAGTACAGTCGAGTAATATTTATGGGGGTATCAAAGGTTCTAATGAGCGTAATTTTGATTTTGAAATCAAATTCGGGTATTCAGAATACAGTAATTTAGGATTTTTTATGGCAACTAAAGCTGATTCCTCACGTTTTGATGTGGCTTATGCAGGAGGTGACAAAAAAGTTCAGGTTGTTAATTTATCAGGTCAAATTAATTATCAAATTTTTGACAAGATATTATCCATCTTAAAATATGATTTCAATACCTATGAAAATTTAGGCTCACTAGAAAAGCCTTTTCATAAACCTGCGATGAATTTATCTTTTACTAACTCCATTACATTTAAAGATAAAATCATTGTTTCACCGGATGTATTTTATTTAGGAGGTTTATATGGATTTAATCCTCGAAATGGCCTAGCGATTAAGATGCCAGATATAGTTGACCTTAACTTAAAAGTTAATTATTTAATCACTAAAAAATTCAATGCATTTGTGAGTGCCAATAATATTTTAGGAAAAAGTTATGAACGCTATTTATTTTATCCTAAACAAAGCTTAAATTACACAGTGGGAGTGGCCTATTCATTTTAGTTATGCAAAATATTGATTTTATTCAGGCGATTGAATCCTTGCTTTTGGAGCATGATTGTGTGATTATACCCAATTTTGGGGGATTTGTGATCAATGTACAGGATTTTAAATTTGACGAAAAAGAAGCTATTATTCATCCAAGAAAAAAATCCATTGCTTTTAATGAACGATTAAAATCGGATGATGGGATATTAGCAATGCATATAGTTAAGCAACATGTTATGTCGCAAAAAAAGGCATTTGAATCAGTTGCTACCTTTGGCAAAGAAATGAAGGACGGTTTAAAAAATAATCAGCCATTGGCCTTTGGAAATTTAGGGACCTTCTCGTTAACAGAAGAATTTAAAATAGTTTTCGAACCTAACCAGACCTTTAATTATGATTTAGACCAATTTGGTCTTTATTCAGTGTCGACAGGAGCAAGAAAAAAACCAGTTTTAGTTGAGGCCCCTGTAGAAAAATCTCTTGAGGATCTTCCTACTCAGACAAAAGAAGAGGTTGAGGAAGTGCAACAGCCAAGAAAAATCACATCGAAATTTTATGCCTATATCCTTTTATCGTTTATCGTTGGCGGAATGGGGGCATATATTTTAACAGAACCTAATTCAAAATTTGTGAATAGTTCATTTTCACCGTTGACAATACGAATTAAAAAAGAACCCAAGCAAGAAAAAATTCTACCCGTAAATAAAGCTATAGAAAACTCTAAAACAGCTAATTTAGTTGTTACAGAAGAGGTTAAATCGGGAAATGAAGAGATAAAGCCAGTGATTGTTCCAAAGAATATTGAGGTTTCAGATCACATTTTCTTGGTGGCCGCCAGTTTCAAAACTATAGAAAAAGCGGAATTAGGTAAATCAGAACTTATTCAGAAGGGTTTTCAGGAAGCAACCATCTTACCTAAGTTAGCAAATGAAACTTATTATAGGATTAGTTTGGGTAGCGCAAAAAATATGGATTTGGCATATGCAGAAGCGGCCAATTTGAAAAAAGAGAAAAAAATAGACATTTGGGTGTTTAAAAAAGATTAATATGAATGTTAGTTATCAAGCTCAAAGAGAATTAGAACGTAAAAATCAGGTTAAAGCGTTGATTGTTACCATCATATTCAATGGATTGCTTTTTTTGCTTATTTGGTCAGTTAAAATTTGGAATGAAAATCCGAATGCTCCGGTGTTGCTTGAACCTGAAGGATCAAAGGGAGAAATATCTTTTGAGCAAGAGGCTCCAAGTCCCAAAAAAGAAGAAAAGAAAGAGATTATTCAATCAGAGACAGAGGTAGTCCAACAAAATACCGTTCCACCAATAACAAGTAATGTAGAAAGTCCTGTTACGGTAAAAGCAACGGTTGTGCCACCACCTAAAGAAGTGGTTCCTGAAGAACCTGTGGTCGATTTAAACCTAACCCTAGGTAAAAGGACTTCAAAATCAGTAACTTCGGGATCTGGGACTGGTACTGGTTTAGGTAAAGGAGGAGCTGGTGGGGGAACTGGATCAGGAAATGGCAGTGGGTCAGGTGGTAGTGGATCTGAAGATAAGCCAATTGCTCAAAACTGGACTTTCCCTACTTCAGTCATCAGCTCGATTGACAATGGAAATGAAACAGGTGAAATAACATTCTTTATTCGTGTGAATGAAAAAGGTCTAGTGACTGAAATTCGGATTGAAAAAACGAATGTAAAATTATCTCTTGCCGAAAAATACAAGAAAGCAATCAAGGGAGCCAAGTTCCAGCCCAAAGATGAAGGAAAAAGGGAAGGCGCAAGTGGCTTAAAAACGATTCGAATAGTTCCAACCAATTAATTCTTATTGGCCTAAGAGATGACCTATGATGAGGTAATCCATTTTTTATATAATTCCCTGCCTGTATTTCATAGGGAAGGCAAAAAAGCATATAAGCCGGGTTTAGATAACATTGCCTCATTATGTGCTCAATTAAATAATCCACATCATTCATTTAAATCCTTGCATATAGCTGGGACTAATGGAAAGGGTAGTTCATCTCATTTCATCGCTTCTATTTTACAAGAGCATGGATTCAAGGTAGGTTTATATACCTCTCCACATTTAAAATCATTTACTGAGAGAATTAAAATTAATGGGAAAGAAGTTCCAAAAGAATGGGTTAGCGCTTTTGTAAGTGATAAAAAAAATATCATTCAGAAGGTTAGTCCATCCTTTTTTGAATGGACGGTCGCCATGGCGTTTTGTTATTTTAAAGAACAACAAGTGGACTGGGCCATCATTGAAACAGGATTAGGGGGAAGGCTAGATTCCACCAACATCATTACGCCGTTAGGATGTTTAATCACGAATATTGGGTATGATCATCAAGATATTTTAGGAAATTCATTAGGAGAAATTGCCAACGAAAAAGCGGGAATAATTAAGCAAGGGACACCTGTGACCATCAGTGAATTCCAACCAGAAATTTCAGGTATTTTTTTAGAGAAAGCGAAAGAAAACCAGGCTCCCATCCAATTTGCAAATGAAGACACTACATTAATCAAGGTTTCTAGGAGACAGACCTTAGACATGGAAGTTGAAAGTAAACATTTCGGCGAATTCAAAATTTCCAGTCCATATGTAGGAAGCTATCAAATCAATAATATAATAGGTGTTTTGGCATGGTGTAGCCAATTGGCCTCCATGGGGATTATCAATTTGAAAAAGGACATGATTGAATTGGGAATAAAAAACAGTCGGATAAATACCCAATTAAAAGGCCGTTTTGAAATGATTAGCAATGATCCTAAAATAGTCGCGGATACCGCCCACAATGAAAGTGGCATTCGTTTATTAATGGATCAGATAAAAAGTGAATTAATCGGTGATTTATGGATCATATTAGGCATGGTGGCCGATAAGGATCTAGATTTAGTTTTAAAAATATTGCCCAAAAATGCAGGTTATATCTTTTGTGAATCACATAATCCTAGATCGTTAAAAGCTTCCAATTTATTATCAATTGCTCAAAAAAATGGATTAATGGGGATTGTTATCGAGGATGTGAATGAAGCCATAGCATTTGTCAAAAATAAAATGAAACAAAATGATTTAATCTTGGTCACCGGAAGTACCTATTTAATAGCAGAAATTGACGAACTAATTTAGTGGGCAGAAATAAGCATATAAAATATGAGTGGGCTGAGACATTAATTAATGTCATTCAGCATACCAAACCTGATTTTGGCCAACAAAAAGGACAATGGAATTCGAAGCAATTTTTAAATGACAATCCCATCGTATTGGAATTAGGTTGTGGAAGGGGTGAATATACCAATGGATTAGCCAAAATATTTTTAGACAAAAATTTCATTGGTGTTGACATTAAAGGGGATCGTTTAGCAGCAGCTGGTTTAGTGGCCCAACGAGAAAACCTAAATAACGTGGCATACTTACGAATCATGATGCAATTCATCGATGATTTTTTTGAAGAAAATGAGGTAGATGAAATTTGGCTTACTTTCCCTGATCCAAGACCGAAAGATCGAGACGAGAAAAAAAGATTAACGCATCCCAACTTTTTAAACAAATATCAAAAGGTATTAAAACCAGATGGAATTCTCCACCTCAAGACAGATTCCGCTCCATTTTTTGAATATTCCATGGAAAGTTTACCTGCGAATAAATTTGAAATCATCGCTAGTACTAATGACTTATATGAATCAACATGGAATAAGGATCATTTTGGAATCAAAACAAGATTTGAGAAAATTTTCTACGAAAAGGGATTTCCGATCAATTACCTACGAGCGATAAATAAAAAAGAGGCCTAATTTCTTAGGCCTCTCGATTATATCTTATTTGATTTCTTAACCTACGCGAGCAATTAAATCTGCAGCACGAGAAGAATATCCAAATTCATTATCATACCAACCTACAACTTTAACTAAGTTACCCATTGCAGTAGTAAGATTAGAATCTAAAATACATGAATGTGGGTTTCCAATAATATCAATAGAAACAATCTCATCCGTTGTATATTCTAATATCCCTTTCATGGGGCCATCAGCCGCTGCTTTTAAAGCTGCATTAATTTCCGCAACAGTAGTATCACGTTTTAATAAAGCAGTAAAATCTGTAACTGAACCGTCTGGAGTAGGAACACGCATGGCATTGCCATCTAATTTACCTTTTAAATGAGGCAAAACTAGACCCACTGCCTTAGCGGCACCGGTAGAGGTTGGTATAATCGAATAAGCTGCCGCACGAGAACGACGTAAATCCGAATGTGGAGCATCTTGCAAATTCTGATCAGCTGTGTAAGCATGAACAGTAGTCATAAATCCTTTTTCAATTCCAAAAGCATCATCTAAAACCTTAGCCATGGGAGCTAAACAATTGGTCGTACAAGAAGCATTTGAAATAATAGTCATTTCATCTGTTAAAGTTTCATCATTTACACCTAATACAACAGTAGGTATATCTCCTTTAGCAGGAGCAGAGATAATAACTTTACGCGCTCCAGCCGTTAAATGCTGTCCAGCACCATCTTGATCAATAAATCTACCAGTAGATTCTAAAACAACATCTATCCCTAAAGAAGCCCAAGGTAATAATTTAGGATCACGCTCAGCAAAAGACTTAATCACCTTACCATTAACTGTAATGCTATTTGCATCAGAACTAACTGTACCATTGAAACGACCATGTACTGAATCATATTTCAATAGATGAGCCAAAGTTGCATTATCAGTTAAATCATTGATTGCAACAATCTCTACATTTTCCTTTTCAAGCAATCTGCGAAAAGTAAGCCGACCGATGCGACCAAAACCATTAATAGCTACTTTAATTTTTTTCATTGAATAAATAATTTGATTTCCTTATTAAAAATCAAAATTATAAAATAAATATAACTATAACAAGTTTTTAAAATGCAATTATGGCTATTTAAACGTTTTAAAATAAGATTCTTACAAATGTAAATCGTACTATTATTATTTATCTAAAATGCTAATTAATGTATTTATGTAAAATAAATCATGGATACGTTTTTTATTCAAACTATTTTGCTATATTTGTATATCAAAATACTTCAATCATTCGATGGGGTAGGAGAGTGACAGAATGTCATTTGTCAATTTAGCTAAATTCAAGGCTCTTAAATCACAAAATTATATTTCGTTTGTTTACATAAGTTTCTGAAAATCAGTTAGTTGATATATTAAAGTTTAAGCTAAATTTAATCAAGATTTTGGTATTAAAATCGACACAAAGGCTATTTGAACAATCTTTTATTTTCTGAATCCATTGAGAATTTCATCATTTTACTCGTTCTTTGTCTTTCAATAATTGCATAAGATTTATATGAATACGTTAGAAAAATTAATTTTAGAGGCTTGGGATAATCCTGAGTTAAGGAAAAACGCTGAAACGGTTAAAGCGATAGAGGATGTGGTTGAATTGGTGGACAAGGGGCAGCTTAGAACGGCCGCACCTAAGGAAGATGGAACATGGCAAGTAAACGAATGGGTAAAAAAGGCGATTGTTATGTATTTCCCTATTCGTCAGATGGAAGTCAGTGAAGTTGGCATATTTGAATACCATGATAAAATGCGTTTAAAGTCGAATTATAAGGAATTGGGAGTTAGAATTGTTCCACCAGCTGTTGCTCGTTATGGCGCATATTTAGCTAAAGGAACTATTTTAATGCCTTCTTATGTTAATATTGGGGCATTTGTGGACGAGGGAACCATGGTAGATACTTGGGCAACGGTTGGTAGTTGTGCTCAAATAGGCAAACATGTACATTTAAGTGGTGGTGTAGGAATAGGTGGAGTTTTAGAACCGCCTCAAGCATCCCCTGTTATTATAGAGGATGGAGCATTTATTGGATCTCGTTGTATTGTAGTAGAAGGAGCGCATATAGGAAAAAAAGCAGTCTTGGGCGCAGGAGTAACCATAACAGGCTCATCAAAAATCATCGATGTTTCCGGTCCAGAACCCGTTGAGTATATTGGATTTGTTCCTGAGAATTCAGTTGTTATTCCTGGTAGCATTCAAAAAAAATTCCCAGCGGGTACTTATGGAGTACCTTGTGCACTGATTATAGGCAAAAGAAAAGAGAGTACGGATTTGAAAACATCCTTAAATCAAGCATTACGTGAAAATAATGTCGTAGTCTAATCCAAAATCAATGATTACCTTTACACCCGGTCTTATATACCGGGTTTTTTTATGGAAAATGAATTGAAAATTGGCGAATACAATCGCCTACGTATAATAAAAGAAGTTCCTTTTGGACTTTATCTGGATGGATATGAGGACGAAATATTGCTTCCACTGCAGTATGTGCCCGAAACATACCAAATAGATGATATTTTGGAGGTATTTATCTATCGAGATTCTGAAGACCGGATTATAGCAACAACACTAAAACCATTTGCAACTATTAACCAATTTGCTTATTTGGAAGTGCATTCAGTTACTCCTTTAGGTGTATTTTTGGAATGGGGCTTAGCCAAACACTTATTTGTGCCTTTTAGCCAGCAATTTCAAAAAATGACCGTTGGCAGATCTTATCTTGTCTATATTTACCTTGATGCACAAACGGATCGTATCGTAGCTTCTGCACGTGTGGAAAAATTTCTACCGGTTGTTGACGCAGAAAGCATGTTTACAATTGGCGACAAAATAGAAGTGATTCCATTTGAATACACAGATCTAGGAATTAAATGCTTAGTTAACAATTGTGTCATCGGATTATTATTTAAAAACCAAGTGTTTACAAAGTTAAACATGGGCCAATTGACCAGTGTTTACATATCTAACATTAGGCCAGACGGTAAATTAGATTTAAGATTAGAACCTATGGGGCATGTGCGAGTTGACAATCAAATCACTCGTCTTTTAGATGCATTAAAAGAAAACAATGGCGTACTAATGCTGCATGATAAAAGTCCAGCCGAGCTCATTTATGATCAATTAGGTATGTCTAAAAAAGATTTCAAGAAGGCTGTAGGAGGTTTATACAAAAGTAAACAAATTGCCATTCATCACGATTGCATATCACTTTTGTAAACAAAATATATCTTGATTTTTTGTTGCGTTTCTATTGACTAAAATTTACTTTTGTTACTCATTATTTACAAAAGTATTTATTATGAATCTAAGTGATAAAATAGAATTGTTAATTAAAAGAAAGCAAATGAGTTCTTCTCAGTTTGCGGATGTATTAGGAATTCCTCGGAGCAGTATATCTCATATATTATCAGGCAGAAATAAACCAAGCTTAGACGTTGTCCAAAAAATACTAAGCGCTTTTCCTGAGGTTAGTGCAGAAGACTTATTATTTGAGGATCGAACATTAATTGTTTCGGGCACAAAATTACCCACTCCTTCGGGTCAAGAAGTTTTGCCATTGAATACTTTATTTGATGTGCAAAATGACACCGCTTCAGAATCCGTTAAAAAAAATTTACCGGAGTCTACTATTGTACGATCAAATCTCAGGCGGTCAGTAAAAGAAAGTAATTTATCGCCTAATGCAGTGGGTAATACTGGTTCAGATAATATACCCACCTCGGGTAGGTCTCTTCAAAAGAAAATTGAGCGTGTCATTATATTTTATTCCGATGGCACATTTACAGAAAGTAAACCCTCTGATTAATCATCTGATTAATGGATTATATTCCAGGGAATTCTGTTGATCAAAATATCAATCCATTTCATGATCTAATGAGCTCTACTTATCCACAAGATATCCACACTTGTGCACAATTGTATTTTGGAAAAGACTCATAGGTCGATGAATATATCTTATCCACAGGTTTAACCCTACTTATCCACAGAAAATTGTGGATAAGTAGCTAAAATGTTAACAATTGGCACAAACATGCACTTTTGATCACATTTAGTAAGGCTTATGCTAAATAAAATTCTAGCCTAAACAAGCCCAGATGGTATTTTTTGACTTTGGCTTAATATTGATTAATTTTAAAATATCTATACAATTATTTTATGCAAAAATTAGACTCATTAAACCAAGTAGCTCAATTCCACCAGACATTTGGAGCACCTATATTAGCAGAACCTACCATTCCTTCCCCTGAAAGATGCGGATTGAGGGTTAGTTTGCTGGCCGAAGAATTAGATGAATTAAAGGAAGCTATTGCGGCAAATGACCTGGTTGAAATTGCGGATGCGCTGTGTGATTTACAATATGTACTGTCAGGGGCAGTTTTAGAATTCGGATTGGGTGAAAAGTTTGTGGATTTATTTAATGAAGTGCAGCGCTCTAACATGTCCAAGGCATGTCAAAGTTTAGAGGAAGCTGAATACACCGTCAAATTTTACCAGGATAAAGATGGGACAGAAGCTGAGATAAAAGAAGAACATGGAGTTTGGAAAGTTTTCAGAAAGTCAGACAACAAAGTTTTAAAATCAATTAATTATTCTCCAGCGGATTTAGTATCCATTTTAAAATGATCAAAATCTTATTGATAGAAGATGAGCCAAAAACTGTTCAGTCCTTAAAGCAAGGGCTGGAAGAAAATAATTATGACGTTTCCATAGCGTATGATGGCCATATTGGCAAACAATTGGCGCTGGCTCACACATACCAACTCATTGTTTCAGACATCATTATACCAGGGATTAATGGATTGGATTTATGTAGAGAACTTAGAAGTCTAGGGATTCAAACGCCCATTTTGATGTTAACGGCCTTAAGCACGACGGATGATAAATTGAATGGTTTTGAAGCGGGTGCAGATGATTATTTACCTAAACCTTTTGACTTTAAGGAATTTTTAGCCCGAGTAAAAGCATTAATTAAAAGGTCTAATCAAACGTTATTAGATGCGCAGGTCTTAAAATTTGCCGACCTAGAAATGGACTTAAACAGTTCTTTAGTGAGTCGTGCTGGACAAATGATCAATTTAACTTCCAAGGAATTTCAGCTATTAGAATACTTCTTGAGAAACCAAGAAAAAGTGATCTCTAAGGCTGAAATTGCTGAAAATATTTGGGAAGTAGAAGATGAAAATAGTTCAAATTTGATCGAAGTTTATGTTAATTATTTACGTAAGAAAGTCGATAAAGGATTTTCTACTAAGTTGATACACACTCAATTTGGCATGGGGTATATTTTACGACAAGAATAAAAGATGCAGATACGGTCTCGACTAACTTATCAGTTTACTTATCTAGTTTCAGCGATCTTATTCGTGTCATATTTCATTATTTATGTATTTACTCAGCAGAATTATAAAGATAAATTTTACAGCCGACTGCAACAAAAAGCCAATACTGCGGCTGAATTGTTAGTGAATGTAAACCAAGTAGACTCCAAACTTTTTCGAATAATCAATCGGGCCAATCGGGATATCCTATACAAAGAAAATATCATGGCCTACGATACCTGCAACGAACGAATTTATCGGTCCAACGATACGATCAATTTTCATATCGATGTGGACCGAGTAAAAGAAGTCTTTAAAAAGAAAGAAGTCCGTTTTGAAGTCGATGAATTAGAAGTACTTGGCACTGTTTTTGTAACACCAGAAGGCCAAATAGTAGTGTTTGCGGGCGCTGAGGACCAATACTCAGCAGAAAATGCCAAAGATTTAAAAAACATTTTAATTGCCCTTTTCTTATTATTCGTATTTATCGTTGTCATATCAGGTTGGTTTTTTGCAGGAAGGGCCATTAAACCTATTTCAGAAGTAATTAAACAGGTGGACCAATTATCTCCCAAAAGATTGGAACAAAGGCTAAATACTGCAGATTCTGAAGATGAGATAGGGAAGATGGTGACTACCATTAATCGATTATTAGAGCGAATTGAAAATGCATTCAAATTGCAAAAAACATTCATCGCTAATGTTTCTCATGAGTTAAAAAACCCATTGACGAAAATTTCATCCCAATTAGAAGTTAGCCTTTTAAATGAACGTAAAATTGAAGATTATAAACAAACAATTGCCTCAGTCTTAGAAGATACACAAGACCTTGCTGCCATTACTGAAAGCCTATTGGAACTCAATAAAATAAGCATATCTGATTATCAAGCCAGTTTTTCAATCCTTAGGATAGATGAAATCATGTGGGAATCCCGTAGCCTAACTCAAAAGTTAAATGCAGCTTATAAAGTAATTATCGACACACAATTCATGCCTGATAACGAGGAATTATTGCATATTAAAGGAGACGAAAAATTGATTCTCACAGCATTAAAAAACCTAATTGAGAATGGCTGCAAATTTAGTACAAATAAACAGGCATATGTAAGCCTTCAAATCGTTGACAAAAGCATTGAAATTAAAATAAAAAATGAAGGAAAAGGAATTCCAGAGGCAGATATTCCGTATATATTCCAACCATTTTTCAGGGCTGAAAATACAGCAGCTTCTAAGGGATATGGCATAGGACTATCTTTAGTGGAACGGATTGTCAGCTTACACCTAGGATCCATTTCCGTTCAATCAGAGCAAAATGGCTGGACTGAATTTACCGTCAAATTCCCAATTGCTTCTTAGTATTAAAAATCATCATGTAAATAACTCCATATTTTAAGGCGTAATTTATCAACTACACGTATCATATCCTCTAAATAATCCAACGTGTTAAAATACATCATAATCAGCTTATCGAGACCTAAATAGCATCATATCTATTTATATCGCATTTGTTTTATAATTTATATTATGTTAAATAAGATATTTATATACACCCCTATGATCGTTGCATTCCTATAACTGATGAACTTATATTACACATAATAGATAATTTCATATTTAACATGAAACCAAAAAAGGCCGACAATCATGTCGGCCTTTTAATAATAATAAAATGAGCTTATTAATTTAACTCAGCTAATTTTGCATCAAGCTTCAAAGCCTTATAAATCTGCTTTAAAACCTCTTTTAAATCATCTTCCTTTTTATTTTTAAATGCTTTCTCAAAATATGGCAATGCTTGCTCGTATTTAGCAGAAACGGAAGCTTCAACCGCCTTCCCTTCTTTTTTATACGTATCCATATCCATATTATCCACTTTCTTCTTGATTTCTACTCCTTCATTGTAATAATAAGCACCTAATTGGTATAATGCATCATAATAATTCTCATCAGCTTCTAAAGCCTTAGTATAGTACATCGGTAAATCTTTACGGTATTCGGCAATTTTTGCATTAAATTCAGCTAGTTTAGCTGAATTAGCAGCCACATCCCCTATTTCTGATTCAGCCTTTGTTAAATCAGCCTTAATATCATTTAAAGCCGTATTGTATTCGACTAAAGTAGATTCCAACTTCGTTATTTGGGCTTTTATGGGTCCTTGTTTAGCTGGAGGAGTCGCTTTTAATTTAGCTTTTGTACGCTTTAATTCATCTGAAAACAAGTCCACTTGGTCCTTTTGTGCCGCTACTTTACGTTTTGCATCATTTACCTTAAAAGTCTTTTCTTGAATTTTACGAGCCTCATCATTAACCCCAGAAACCTTATTTTCAAACAATAAACCTAAATTCAACCAGGACATCGCATCTTTAGGATCCTTGTCTAAAGTAGCCTTCAACTGAGTAATTGCTTGATCAATTCGGTTAAATGAAATTAACATGTTGAATTTCTCATTCTTCAAATCCTTGTTATTCGGATAAATAGCCATCGCTTGGTCTATGATCGCTAATGATTTATCTTCTTCTTTAGCTACCTTATAAATTTGCGATAAGCCATACATGATCGCCATATCTTTCCCTCCTATTTTCAAATAATGCTCATAAGCCAATTTCGCTTCCGCATCTTTTTGACATAATTGGGCTACAACACCCGTATACATCGCTGAAGTTGTATCATTAGGAGAAATTTCTGCAGCCTTACTCATGTATTTATAAGAACTTGCATAATTCTTCCCTTGGTATTTTATAACTCCCATATTCATTAAAGCACCATATGCCTTTTCACGGCCGGTCAACAAAACCTCTGCTTCCTTTGCAGTAGCACCTTTTTTACCATCTTTGGTATCCAATTTAACCGCCTCAGCAATGTATTCCAACGCCTTAAATGAAGCATCCGCATCCTTTAATGCTACCGTTGAATCCGGAAATGATGCCAAATCCAAATAAGCTACTGCCCTCTCTAACCAGGGTTTTGGTTTAGTTGGAGTTTTCTTTACCGCTTCGTCTGTCTTTTTAACAGCATCTAAAATGGCTTTTTTTTGCGCTTCGACCAAAGCCTTATCCACCTGGGCGAAAGTCGAGCCTGCAGCCATAGCTACAGTAAACAGGGTTAAAACTAATTTTTTCATTGTTTTTGTTTATATTAAAAAAAATAGCCCGAAATAATTCGGGCCGATAAAAATTTACTCTTCTGTTAAATCATCTACTTGATCCCCATCCGCAGATTCGCCTTCGCTATCTTCTGTTGACGCATCAGCATTTCCTTCCGTCGACTCAGCACCTTCAGAAATTACCTCTACTCCTTCTGCAATTTCAGTACCTTCTACGATCTCCCCCTCTTCCGGCTCAGGTTCTTTTTCGATTTTAGTTACGGATGAGATTTCATCAGATTCATTTTTCAAACGAATCAACTTCACTCCTTGCGTATTTCTACCCATAACACGAAGTTCAGCGACTGATGAACGAATTAAAATACCCGCTTTGGTAATGATCATCAAATCATCATTGTCATCCACTTCTTTGATCGCTACCAATGCTCCCGTTTTCTCGGTGATATTAAGCGCTTTCACACCCTTTCCTCCCCTATTGGTCAATCGATAGTCATCTACCTCTGAACGCTTACCAAAACCTTTTTCAGATACCACTAATAACTGTTGGACCGCAGGATCTGATACACAAACCATCCCTATTACCTTTTCGGTTGGTTTTTTCTCATCAATCCAAATTCCCTTAACCCCCGCAGCCGTACGTCCCATAGGTCTTACCCGAGTTTCCTCAAAACGAACCGAACGACCAGTATTAGTCGCTATCACAATCTGATTATTGCCATTCGTTAACGCCACATCTAATAAACGGTCTCCTTCACGAATCGTGATGGCATTAATTCCATTTTGACGTGGTCTAGAATAAGCTTCCAGCGAAGTTTTCTTAATCGTTCCATCTTGCGTACACATCACAATGAAATTATTGTCAATGTAATCAGGATCTGTAATAGACGTAACGTTAATGACCGCACGTATCGAATCGCCATTCTCAATATTCATCATATTTTGAATAGGTCGACCCTTAGAAACTTTGGAACCTTCTGGCACCGCATAGACACGTAACCAGAAACATTTTCCACGCTCGGTGAAAAACAATAACCAATTATGCATGGTGGCCGAGAACAAATGTTCCGTATAATCATCATCTTTCGTCGCCACCGCACGTGAACCTACTCCACCCCTAGTTTGAGAACGATATTCTGTGATCGCTGTACGCTTAATATAGCCTTGAGCAGATACCGTGATCAACATCTCATCATCGGCGATCATATCTTCCACCGAAAATTCTTCGTCTGTCATATTGATTTGCGTTCTGCGCTCATCGCCATAACGAGTTTTCATGTCGGTCAATTCATCCTTAATGATTTGCAATTGACGCTCTGGCTTTGCCAAAATATCCTCCAAATCATCAATTAATTTCATGATTTCAGCAAATTCATTCATGATTTTCTCACGCTCCATTCCTGTTAAGCGTTGTAAACGCATCTCAAGAATAGCCTTCGATTGAATTTCAGATAAATTGAATGTTGACATTAAGCCATCCTGCGCTGCTGAAGGATCTTTAGACTCACGAATCAACTTAATAACCGCATCCAAATTGTCTAAAGCAATGATAAAGCCTTCTAAAACGTGTGCACGTTTTCTAGCTTCACGCAAATCATATTGTGTCCGACGAATAATTACCTCATTTCGATGCTCAACAAAATGATGAATTAAATCCTTAAGATTTAACATCATAGGCCTTCCTTTTACTAAGGCTACATTGTTGACACTGAAGGAAGACTGAAGTGCCGAGTGCTTATATAAATTATTTAAAACTACATTAGCCACCGCATCCCTCTTCAAATCAAAAACAATCCGCATTCCCTGACGATCTGACTCGTCTCGTATCTCTGATATTCCATCGATACGCTTGTCATTCACCAAGTCAGCACACTGCTTAATTAAATTAGCCTTGTTAACCATATAAGGAATCTCAGATACAATGATCTGCTCCTTACCTGATTTAGATGTATCAAAAGTTGCATTTCCCCTCACAACAATTCTGCCCCTACCCGTCTCAAATGCATTTTTGACTCCTTGAACACCATATATAGTCCCGCCCGTTGGAAAATCTGGTGCCTTAATGTATTGCATCAACTCCGGAATGGTAATGTCACGGTTATCAATATAAGCCGCAATGCCATCCACCACTTCCGTCAAGTTATGGGGCGCCATATTCGTGGCCATACCCACCGCAATACCAGAAGTTCCATTCAAAAGTAAATTAGGAATCTTAGCAGGCAGGACCGTTGGCTCATCTAAACTATCATCAAAATTGGGTTGAAAATCGACCGTCTCCTTATTTAAATCCGAAAGCATCTCATCCGCAATTCGCTTTAAACGTGCCTCAGTATAACGCATCGCTGCAGGAGAATCCCCGTCAACCGATCCAAAGTTACCCTGTCCATCCACTAATGGATATCGCAAAGACCAATCCTGAGCCATACGCACCATCGTGTCATACACAGAAGAATCCCCATGCGGGTGATACTTTCCCAATACTTCCCCGACAATACGAGCTGATTTTTTATAGGATTTATTGTAATTAACACCCAACTCCTCCATTCCATAAAGTACTCTGCGGTGTACTGGCTTTAGGCCATCACGCACATCCGGCAAAGCACGAGAAACAATAACCGACATCGAGTAATCGATGTACGCTCCCCTCATTTCATCTTCGATGTTGATAGGGATAATATTAGAATTTAATGACATAAATAATGGTTTGATTCAATGAATAATCCAACATGATAAAATCCATTTTCTAGATTTTAATTGGATTTTCCAATAGATACAAATATCATAAATTCTAACAATTTTTCCAAGAAAAAATTCATCAAATTATGCGTTTTTTTAGGTTGAAAAAAATCAAATCCATAGCTTTGAATGAGTTATCAAAAATGCTTTTTAAAAAACGTTTTGAAATTAAAGTCAACCACCTATATTTTCGTTATGATTAGCCTGCTTTTAGGCTCATTGCAGGTGTATGGTCAGCAAATTACCAGAACGCCTTACCTACAAATGCTGGGTGAAAAATCAGTCCAAATACGATATCGTACCAACCAAGCCATCTTAAGTGAAGTGCAAGTTAGCAGCGATGGTAAAACATTTAATCGGATCAAGAAATCAAATCAAACCAATACCGAACATTTAGTTTTAATTGACTCATTAACAGCGTCTAACAAATACTTTTATCGAATCAAATTAACCGCCAACCAATTCGCCGGGGATTCAACCTATTTCTTTAAAACCGCTCCGTCCATTGGCTCTCAAGAAAAATTTAGCGTTTGGACCATAGGCGATATGTATCCTGATGGCCCTTATCAAAAAAATGTTTACGAAGGCTTTAAGAAGTTCATTGGCAATAAATACACCAACCTATTCCTGACTCAGGGAGATAATGTATATGGAGGTGGATCGGATGGTGATTTCCAGACTAATTTCTTCCAAATATATCAAAACGGCCCTTTACTGAAACAATCGGCCCTATTCCCTAGTGTTGGAAACCACGATTACGATATTTATCCTAAAAATCAGGATCATCCTGACATGGCCTATTTCCAAAACTTCACCCTACCCACAAAAGGAGAATTAGGAGGTCTAGCCTCTGGGTCTGAAGCTTATTATTCCTTTGACTATGGGAATACACACTTCATTTGCCTTGATTCCTATGCTTGGGGAAAAGATAATATGCGTATTTTTGATGGGCCATCTGACCAATTAACCTGGCTGAAAAATGACTTAAAAGCGACTAAACAAAAATGGAAAGTCGTATTTTTTCATTATCCTCCCTATACCAAAGGGACCTACGATTCCGATTTAGTGCCAGATTTAATCAATTTAAGAGCCATTTTGCCCAAAGTATTCGATGAATATAATGTAGATCTTGTCCTCACGGGTCACAGCCACGTTTACGAACGGAGCAAACCTCTGAAAAATCACTATGGCCTATCCTCTGAATTCAACAAAGCAGTTCATTGGCCCCAAAGTTCATCGGGTCGATATGATAAATCGACCAATTCGTGCCCTTACCTCTTCTCAACAAGCAATACTGATAAAAATGGGGTTATTTATGTGGTGAATGGAGTTGGCGGAGGGCCTGGGACATTAAGGTATGGGGTGACTCACCCTGTGATGGAATATAGCCTTGCTGGACAAGCAGGATCTTTTTACTTTGAAATAGACGGGAATCGATTGGATGCTAAATTCATTAATGAAGAAGGCAATGTATTAGATCAATTCACTGTTTTTAAAGACCTAACCCTCAAGGCTCCTAGCACTCAAACGATCAATTATTTCGATAAATTAGAATTAGCTGCCACCTGGACCGGCGAATATGTATGGTCCAATGGTGATAAAACAAAAAACATCAAAGTTAGCCCAACTGAAAATACCGTATTCAAAGTATCAGATCCTCAAAATTGCTTTCAAGAATCATTTGACATCAAAGTCAACCCTCCCCTTTCCATTCAGAATGTAGAAGAATCGATCAATATACCTTTTGAATCCCTAACTATTTATGACCTTTTAGGCCGTAAAACAAAGGAATTTAAGCAGAACGGAACCATAAATAAAGAATTGATTTCTGAATTAAATCCGGGATTGCATATATTGATATACCAACAAAATGGTCAAGAAAAATCAATGAAAATAAGGACTAATTCTTATTAGAAGAAGACTCGCGGACGATTAATTGGGTCTTTAATACTTCTACCCTAGGTTTCAAATCCTCCCCCTTGTGATTAATTTGGTCTAACAATAGCTCGACAGACAACCTGCCTATTTCTTCCAAAGGTTGTGAAACCGAAGAAATCGAAGGAGAAACAATCGAACAAATAGGCTCATTGTTAAAACTAACTATTTTGACTTCCTCCGGCACGGAAATATTTAAACCTCGCAACGCCACCAAAACACCTAAGGCCAGTCGGTCCGAAACAACCAAAATGCCATCAGGTCTATTTTTAGCTCTCATCAACTCCTGAGTGCATAAAGTCGCTGAATCCTGTACGTAATCTGAATGAATAATTAAATTTAAATCTTCCTTAACCCCCGACTCAGTTAATGCTCGTAAATAGCCTGATATTCGTTGATTACTGACGGATACATTCGTCGGCCCAGCAAGAAAAGCAATTCGCTTACAGCCTGTATGTAACAAATGTTTCACCGCTTCATATGCAGATTGCTCGTTGTCAACCATCACTTTTGACGCATGAATTTCATCACTATCTCGATCAAAAAACACCAAAGGTATTCCCCTTCTCTGTAAACGCGTCAAATGATCTAAATTCACCGTTTCCCTCGACAAAGAAATAATGATCCCCTCTACCTGTCCTCTGGATAAATTCTGAATATTAATCAATTCACGTTCATAGGATTCCTGCGTCTGTGTAATCAACAAACTATAGCCAGCTGCAATGGCCGCTTCCTCAATCGACTTTAAAATCGTAGAAAAAAAGTAATAACCCAGATCTGGCACGATAACACCCAAAGTTTTAGTCTTACTCTTGACCAAACTAGTAGCGATAACATTGGGTTGGTAATCTAACTCCTCAGCTAAATCAACCACCATCTTTTTAGTGTCAGGATGAATATCCGGTAAATCCCTCAAAGCCCTAGAGACAGTCGCCACTGAAATATTCAGTCGCTTAGCAATGTCTTTGATGGTTACCTGATGACGCATGTGATGAAAATTTATGCAAATTTACATTAATAAGTACTAATTAACCTAATCCTTAGAAACGGATAATTTAACAATAGAATGGCCTGAAATTTGACCTAGAGGCGGATTTTCTTTTATTACACTAATTTCAATTAATTGATAATCGGGACAAATTAATTGAATTTTTTCAACGATTTCTTCGCAAATGGTTTCTAACAAATCAACTGGATTTTTCATAACTTCCGAACAAATTGAATAAAGAACTCCGTAATCTATGGATTGTTCAAGATTTTCCGAAATGCTTTCATTTGAAATTCGATCCACAGAAACGGAAAGCGTAAATTCATTCCCCAAAACACGCTCTTCCGGGAATAACCCATGGAACGAAAAGAATGTAACGTTTTCTAATTTAATCTGCCAACTACGCATCTAGATTAATTTATGTCCCCTATTTTACCTTTGGGACCGGTCGATTTAGCATAAGCAGCTAATACTTTATTCAAAGTGGGTAGACCATCGTCTCCCCCATTTTCAGCTGACAAATCAGCATTGGTCAATTTCTTTTTGGGGTTGACCTTCTTTTTTACACTGGATTTTACTTGACTGTTTTTGGGTAAATCAACCTTTTTCTTGACATTGGTGACTGTATTCGCCTTTTTAACAGCACTCGTTTTTTTAACGATCACTTGTTCAAGCTTCTTAACAGGTGCGATTTCAGTTTCTTCATTTTTCAAACCTTCCCAAGAACTTAATTGGTCTAAGGTCAGGTTGGCCAATGACGATAATTGCCTTCCTATTTCACGCTGAGCCTCTTTCAATGTTTTTAATCCTCGCTCCTGCTCTCTTAATTCCTGGCTAGCACCTATCAGCAATTGCTTCTTTTCAGACTCCGCTAAAAATTTAATTTTTTCAGCCTCTTTTGTAGCGTCTTCAATGATTTTTTTTGTGTGTTTTTGGGCACTTATTTTTTGCTCCTCAGCCTCTTTCGCCATCTTAACTTTCCAATTCTCCTGCGCTTCCTCAGCCATTTTCATGGCACGGAATAATGACGATTCTAACTCTCTTAAGCGGGTAATTTCGGTTTCTAAATCGCATACTTTGGACTCTAATTTTTCAATCGTATGCTGAACAGAAACCTCATAAGCATTCACATTTTGTACATACTCATTTACCTCAGATATATCATATCCGCGAAAAGATTTTGAAAACGCTACCTCTGGAATTTGCTTTTTATCACTCATATAACTGCTAAAATAAATAAAATCTTTAATGTATTTTCCAAATAGAAATATTTTTATCGTCCGAAGCTGAAACCAGATAATCTTGGAAACTGGACCATAGCAATTTATTCACCGAATTTTTATGGGAGCCATATCGGGGTGCGTCAATCACCTTCAACAAGGTTAAATCATTCGCACGCCAAATTTTGATCGTTTTATCCATACTCGCACTCGCAAAAAATTGTTGACAAGGACTCACAACTACATCGTGAATGGCATATATATGAGCTGGGACTTCTTGGACTAAGCGCGTATTTTCACCTTCTAAAAACCAACGCTTTATCTTGGCATCACGACCAACAGAAAGCAAAGAATGGCTAGAATCCTCATAAATCATTGAAAATACGGTTAGTTGGTGGGCAAGCCACGCAAATTCCAATTCAAAATTCTTGTTGAAAACACGAATAAACCCATCACTAAATCCAATGGCTATTTTATCTTGTCCAATCAAACTAAACTTCCGAGCGCTTTTATCACCCGATTTAATGTGCTTGATGATTTGTTGGCATTCTCTATCAATCACCGATATCAAGCCATGATCATGTGCGACCCAAACTTGATTATTCCAAAAGCAAATATCAAAAATTGCCTTCTTAGGCATGGCAATTGAAAACACTCGACTCTGGTCGTTGACTTGAACCCCATGGATTCCCTCAAAATTTTGCCCAATCCAAAAAATATTAGTTGACCTATCCAACTTCAAACAATAAACGGACCCCTCTATATGTGCCAAAACCTTCCCCACGTCAGGCTTCTGCAAATTCCACTCGACCACCCATCCATCCGATCCCGCCGAATAAATAAAATGAGGTTCCCTCCCTTCCTCTAAGGAATAAATGGGGGCTTTATGCCCTGAAAAAGTGTCAATTCTTTGTATTTCCAAGATTTTGACTCAACGAGTAAAATTTAAAAAAATAATTAATTACAAAAATGATAATTTTACAAGCAAATACATTCATTCATGCCTCAAATTTCATCCAAATCATTATTATTATCCTCCCCTTCAATGCATTGGATGATTTGGGAAATAACGGAGGACCTATCCTTTTTTCAAACCTTTCCTGAAAATTGGATCACAAACAAGGATCATGAAATTGCCTCGCAAAAGAAATTAGAATCCTCAGCCGCTAGATTTTGTCTTTGGAGCTTATGCCAACAAATTTCTAAGGGTCCTTGGGATTTAAAAAAGGATGACAGAAATAGGCCCTATTTTTATCAATCCAAATATAACATCTCCTTAAGTCATTCATTTCCTTTTGTAGCTGCGGTCATTAGCCATAAAAAATTAGTCGGGATCGACCTTGAACGCTTTGGTCGAAATGTTGAAAAAATTGGTCCTCGATTTTTATCCTCGGAAGAGTGGAATCTTTGGCAAGATTCACATAGCGATTTAACAAAGGCTTGGACTTGTAAAGAGGCTATTTATAAGGCAATGGGCGTTCCAGGTTTAGCATTCCAACAAGACATCCAATTGCCTCCGTTTGCCAACAATCCTTTTGAAATACATGTTAGAGACAAAAAAATAACGATTAGTACTGAGGTATTTGAAAATTTTGCGTGCTCAATCGCCATCGAATACTAGTCGAGAGACGCAATTAAATCGGTCAATTCAGCCTTGTAATCTTCATCGCCAGACTTCTCATAGGCCATGATTAAATTTCTCAATACTCGACGTATAATCTCTAAATTAGAACACGGATTGTAATAAATATCATTAGGTGTTAGGTTCAACTGAGCTAAATAATTGTCTATGTCCACTCGATTGAAAATCAAACCTTTATTAAACACATTAATATAAAACTGAATTTCTTTCTGCTTATATGTCAATACAAACAAATTAGGCAGGTTTACACCATATATCGGGTAGCCCAACTTCTGAGCTATCCACATATAAATCACACAAAGGCTTATTGGATTTCCTTTTTTAGACTCTAACACAACATTTAAAAATGAGTTATTAGCCGCATGGAAATTTTTTGTATTGGCGCCAAATTTCAATTGGTCAAAAATCACTCCATTCAATACCTTAACCTGATCCATTGGATGTAAATTCTCCCTGATTTGTGGCCAAACATCAAAGTACAACTGCTCCATTTCCTCTTTTAATGCCGCAAAAGAATAATCAGGAAAGCGATAAGTAGCTATGATCCACATGCCTTCCAATAAATCCATGGCCCCACTCTGCTTCCAATGCATCAACTTACTTTTCATGGATTCCAATTGGAAATCATGAATTAAGTTTTCGATTTTTACTTGCAAAATTGGATTTAAACTAAGATTTTCCCACTCAGATTCAAGAATTGGTATAATAGATGGGCCCAAGGTTCGAATCTTGTCCTCAACCATTTGAACAACTTCTTGATCAGAGTCGTCCATCAATTGAATCATCGCTTTAATCGCTGGCTCAGTCATTTTTGGAATAATTAATTCAAAAATATAGAGTATTCACATGAAATCAAAAAAGCTAACCTATAAGACCTCACAATAAATGTTTTAACGCATAATTTTTTTAAAGGGGAAAATCGACCTAAATTTGTTATTGATTTAATCTGAAAAGAAAAAAATGAATATTTTAATTACTGGAGGCGCAGGATTTATAGGTTCTCATACCTATGTTGTCTTAAAAGAAAATGGGTTTAACCCAATTATCATAGACAATTTCTCGAACTCCTCCATTCATGTCATTCAGAATTTAGAAACCATTTGCCAATCGCCCGTCGTATATTATCATTTGGATGTCAATGATCCGAAAACGTACGATCAAGTATTTAAAGAACATAAAATAGATGGTATTATACATTTTGCCGCGTCAAAAGCAGTCGGTGAATCCGTAGAAAATCCCCTAAAATATTATAAAAATAATGTGGCTTCCACCATTTTACTCTTAGAGAAAATGCTGGAATACAATATTAAAAATCTTGTTTTTTCAAGTTCATGTACCGTTTATGGACAACCTGCCGAACTTCCAGTGACTGAAAAATCACCCGTCCAAATAGCTATTTCCCCTTATGGAAATACCAAACAGATGTGTGAAGAAATTATTGCGGATACGACGCAAGCTTCCAGCGATTTGAAAGCCATTTCGCTTCGCTACTTTAACCCTATTGGTGCCCATAAAAGTGCATTAATCGGCGAATTACCCCTAGGTCCACCAGCAAATTTAATTCCTTTTTTAACGCAATCCGTAGCCGGATTAAGAGGTCCACTACAGGTTTTTGGAACGGATTATCCTACCTCAGATGGTTCAGCGGTCAGAGATTATATTCATGTTTGCGACTTAGCTGAGGCACATGTAAAAGCTTTGCAACACCTTATAGATCAAAAAGATACCGCTTCTTACTATGATTTTTTCAACATAGGTACCGGAGTTGGTACTTCCGTTTTACAAATCATAAATGCATTTGAAAAGACTACTGGAGAAAAAGTCAATTATGAATTAAAACCTCGGAGGTCAGGCGATATAACCGCTGTTTATGCGGCCATTGGCAAATCAAAAGATGTATTAGGTTGGCAGTCAAAAAGAAGTTTAGAAGAATCCTTACAAGATGCATGGGCTTGGCAAAAAGCCTTATTATAAGTATATGAAAAAAATTGTAATCACAGGAGGCGCAGGGTTTATTGGCTCACATGTTGTTCGTTTATTTGTCAACAAATATCCTGAATACCAAATCTATAACCTAGATGCACTTACGTATGCTGGGAATTTGGCGAATAACGAAGACGTGGCCAACGCTGCCAACTACCATTTTATCAAAGCAGATATCACCGATGCGGAGGAAATAGACCAACTCTTTGCCGAGCATAAATTTGACGGGGTTTTACATTTAGCAGCGGAATCGCATGTCGACAGATCCATTACAGATCCATTAGCTTTCGTGAAAACAAATGTTTTGGGTACAGTAAATCTATTACAAGCGGCTAAAAAGTATTGGAATGGACAATATGAAGGGAAAAGATTTTACCACATTTCCACAGATGAGGTGTATGGTGAATTGCATAATCCTGATGAGTTTTTTCTTGAAACCACCCCATACGATCCTAGATCGCCTTATTCCGCCTCAAAAGCAAGTTCAGATCATTTCGTAAGAGCCTTTCATGAGACTTATGGCTTGCCAACAGTCATCACCAATTGTTCCAATAACTACGGACCTAATCACTTTCCAGAAAAATTAATCCCTTTAATGATTCATAATATCATGCACAATAAACCTTTGCCAGTGTATGGAAAAGGCGAAAACGTGCGAGATTGGCTGTATGTTATTGACCACGCAAGGGCGATTGACACCGTATTTCATGAGGGTAAAATAGGCGAAACCTATAATATCGGTGGATTTAATGAGTGGAAAAACATCGACCTAGTGCATCTTTTATGCAAAATCATGGACGAAAAATTAGGTAGACCGGAAGGCACTTCGACCCAATTAATCACGTATATCACTGACCGCGCTGGACATGATTTACGTTACGCGATTGATGCGAATAAAATCATGAAAGAGCTGGGTTGGCAGCCCTCACTCCAATTTGCAGAAGGTTTAGAAAAAACCGTAGATTGGTATTTGAACAACGAAAAATGGCTTAATGAAGTCACTTCAGGCGACTATCAAAAATATTATACAAACATGTATCAAGGCAGATAACTATGAAAGGTATCATTTTGGCTGGTGGATCCGGCACTCGACTTCATCCATTAACATTAGCCGTAAGTAAGCAATTAATGCCTATTTACGACAAACCCATGATTTATTATCCGCTTTCGATTCTGATGCTTGCGGGAATTAAAGAGATTTTGATCATTTCAACACCTCATGATTTACCCAATTTTGAAAAATTGTTGGGCGATGGAAGCAATTTAGGTTGCCGTTTTGAATATGCAGCCCAACCAGAACCCAATGGACTTGCTCAAGCATTTGTGATTGGCGAAAAATTCATAGGAACAGATAAAGTAGCTTTGGTATTAGGTGATAACATTTTTTATGGCTCAGGATTAAGTAAATTATTGCAGGCCAACAATGACCCAATGGGTGGAGTTGTTTACGCTTATTCAGTGAATGACCCAGAAAGATATGGTGTGGTTGAGTTTAATTCAGAAAACAAAGTCATCTCCATTGAAGAGAAGCCCACAAACCCTAAGTCCAATTATGCGGTTCCTGGACTTTATTTTTATGATAACGATGTAGTAGAAATTGCCAAAAACATCGCTCCCTCCCCTCGAGGTGAATATGAAATTACGGATGTCAATAAAGAATATTTAAAGCGTGGAAAACTGTCTGTAGGAATCTTAAACCGAGGAACTGCTTGGCTAGATACTGGGACTTTTGCCTCATTAATGCAAGCAGGCCAATTTGTCCAAGTGATTGAAGAAAGACAAGGGATGAAAATCGGTTGCATCGAAGAAGTCGCTTATCGAATGGGTTACATTAACGCAGACCAATTACGATCCATTGCAAAGCCACTCGTTAAAAGTGGATATGGGCAATATTTGCTCAATATTTTATCCTAGGAAAAACCCAGCAATTAGTGCCATCATAAAAAGAATGATGGAGGGTAAACGCGTATATTGAGCCAATAAAAATGTGGAGAATATGACGCAAAAAGCAATCCAATCACCATTTATCATCATTGGATTCAAAAAAGCATAACCTGCGACTCCTGTTAAACCAACAGAGGCAGCCTGAATTCCAGCCAAAGAAGCCCTAATAAATCGATATTGTTTGAGTTGACTCCAAATTCGAAAAACAAAAAATATCATAAAAGTACCTGGCAAAAACACCCCCAAAGCCCCGATCGCACTGCCAGTTAATTGGCCTATAGTCCCATAGTCTTTCATTAATAATACACCCAAATAAGACGTAAGCGCAAAAACAGGACCTGGCAAAGATTGTGATAAAGCCATCCCCGTTAAAAAATCATCTGAAGAAATCAAGTGCTTAAATTCCACAAATTCAGTAAAAAGAACGGGAGCTAGCACTTGGCCACCGCCAAAAACCAAACTCCCATTTCGGTAAAAGTTTTCAAAAATACGGATTGGAAAATAATCTGTAAAATGCCCTAGCAAGGCTAAAAGCACGAGAAAGCCCCAATACAAGTGAAAATTAGCCCAAGGAATCACCATCTTATGCTTATTCTGCCTTGGGAATAATTTGTAATTAAAGGATGAAATAACGCCCCCCAGAACAATAACCAAGGGAAAAATAAAAGGATTGGGGAATAATATGCCTATGAAAACGGTAATTAATAAAATCAATACGTATAAAGGTCCATTGATGACTTTTTTAGCCATCACCCAGCCCGACTGAAGAATGAGTCCCACACCTACTGGAAGTACAAAATGCAAAATAGCTTTGTTTTGAAGATAAGTCATCCCAAAAGCAGCCAATGTCATAATGAAAATAGCTGGACTAATCCACATCAGCGTGGTTAAATAGGCTAAACTAGTTCCTCCCCGCTTTAAACCAATCGCAGTCAAGACCTGAGTAGAAGTAGGCCCAGGAAGAACAGAACACAAAGCGTGTATTTCAAAAAGCTCTTCTTCCGATAAATATTGCTTTTTTTTGACCAAACGCTCTAAATAAAGTGCCATATGAACTTGCTGGCCACCAAAAGAGGTTGAAGCCATGATTAAAACATCCCATAAAAACGCTAGATGCTTAGGCTTGTTCATGGTCTACTTCGTCTTAAGACCTAATTCGATCAAGCGTTCATTTAGGAATTCTCCGGCAGACATATCCACATATAATTTTGGGAACTCATCTGATACACAAGAATCTAAGCATTTTAAATCCATTTCGGACCTTGGGTGCATAAAAAATGGAATGGAAAAGCGAGATGTTCCCATCTTTTCTCGAGGTGGATTGACTACGCGGTGAATCGTAGATTTAAGTTTATGATTGGTTAATCGGTCTAACATATCACCCACATTCACTACCAATTGGTCCGGAAGTGCCGTAATGGCAATCCATTTTCCATCCATCCGTAAAACTTCAAGACCTTCAGCGGAAGCCCCCATTAATAAGGTAATCAAATTGATATCTCCATGAGCCGCTGCACGAACGGCGCCAACCGGTAATGCATCTGGGTTTTCAATAGGGAAATAATGAATGGCTCTTAAAATAGAATTTCCATTGACTACTCTGGGTTCAAAATAATCCTCAGGCAGTTCTAAATAGAGCGCAATAGCCTGAAGCAACGATTTTCCAGCGGATTCTAATGTTTGAAAAGCTTCAACGGTATATTTTTCAAATTCAGGAAATTCGCTTGGAAACACATTGGAAGGATATTCATCCCAAACTGAATCCCCATCCTCTTTAAATGGCTGACCTACATGGTAAAACTCCTTTAAATCGGGTACTTTAAAGCCTTTGGCAGTCTCTTTCCCCTTTCCCACGTACCCTCGTTGGCCCGAAATGCCTGCAATTTCATAAGGCTTTTTTACCTCATCCGAAGATTTAAAAAAAGTCTCTACTTGTTGATAAAGAGAATTTGTAAAGGGTTCCGACAAGCCATGGCCCTTAATTGCTACAAAACCAATGGTATTAAATGCATTGCCTAAATCCTGAACAAAATTGGCCTTTCGAGCGGGATCAGTTGACCTAAAATCAGCTAAATCTAAGGATGGGATTTCATCTAAAAGCATATTATTTTTTTAATTTATCAAATTGTTGGGACACAAAATCCCAATTGACTACGTTCCAAAATGCAGCGATATAGTCGGCGCGCTTATTTTGATATTTCAAGTAATAAGCATGTTCCCATACGTCCAAAGCTAAAATTGGGGTTCCTTTCACTTCGGCAACATCCATCAACGGATTGTCTTGGTTGGCCGTCGACGAAATAACTAATTTCCCATTACTCCATAATAACCAAGCCCAACCCGACCCAAAACGAGTAGTAGCCGCTTTATTAAACTCAACTTTCATATTTTCAAGACTACCAAAATCCTTATTGATTTGTGCTAATAAAGAAGCACTTGCTTGCAATCCTTTTGCAGGGCTTAATAATTGCCAGAAAAAGCTATGATTCCAGTGTCCACCCCCATTATTTCGAATGACAGCAGGTTGTTTGCTAATC
>Ga0214919_10000642_pt1 | contig 59298 bp, 59 predicted proteins | sample LL1503_MetaG_FD_177994 | JGI IMG/M metagenome (GOLD analysis project Ga0214919, IMG submission 177994) | Freshwater microbial communities from Lake Lanier, Atlanta, Georgia, United States - LL-1503 | ecosystem: Environmental > Aquatic > Freshwater > Lake | place: USA: Georgia | collected... | reverse complement strand
TCAAATCCCATTACCCGTGGTCGATCGGTCCACCATCATCAAAAAACCGACGGGCATTTAACTTGCTTCTCTGAAGGTGGCCCCAGCCAATTGTCAAAAAATAGGGGCCATCTAGGAGAACGCAAACGTGAAGATTTTTCAACCCATCAAGTCATTGGACATTAAATCCCCATGGCTGGCTATGCAACTGCTTAGCGCATGCGTGTTGTTCGCGTCGGCCATGGCCATCACGCCATCTGCCGATTTTTATGTCTTAGAAAAAAACGAATTTTTAATGGTAAAAACTGACAATGAGCAATGGCTGAAAAAAAATGCAGCGATGTGTAAACAATCCGATGAGGCGATTGAGAGTTTTAAAAAACGGTTGGACACTTATAACCAAGACGGTCGAGTCCATTCTAGAAATCAACTCACCAAGTTGGACGCGCAACTGATTCAGGCTCAAGATGTCCTTAATAACGCCAAAATTCAAGGCTATACCAACGGCATCATCGTCAAGGAAGAAAGCGCAAAAATCCAGTGGATTAAGCAGCAAATGGCACAACAAGAATGGCGATATGAAGTGTTTCACTATGAACTCATCGACGACAAACAACTGCGACATTGGGCGCAACTGTGTCAAAGCAGCCGTAACCAATGGATCGAAGCTCAAAATAATTTACAAAACACCCATGAAAGCCAGTCGGCACTCGAATCCGCACAAATCAAAATATTTGGACTGGCTTTGTTACTTTGGATCGCTGGTGCGTGGATTTCCTATAATCAATTTAACTTTAATGGATTGAATGTTCCATCCCTTGACCCGCAAATGAGCGGCGAGTGAGGGGGTGAGTTGCCTGAGCTTGGCCGCCGCCGAATTACTAACGGTTAATAGGCACCAAGTTCCGTTTTCAAGTGAGCCCGCATAAACGTTTGCACGCAGGCCTGGTGCTAAAACTCCATCGATGGCTTTAAGGCATTGCTGCGATTTGTGGTTTTGCTGTAATAAATCCGCCAAACTGCCCGAATGGCTCAGGGCTTGGAGCACATCTTGGGTCGAGCTGCGCATCACAGGAAGTTTGGAGCGAGGAGCGCGGTTGTAGCCCAGGGCCCTGAGCTGTTTCAGGCCGTCAGGGGTGGGTGTTGTTGGAATTTTGCGCTCGGTGACCATTTGCGGATTATGGGGCTAGTAGACGGGTAAAATCTTTCGCTTCGACAAAGGAATCTAAAAGATTGGTCCAATTCTGGGCGCCAAGTCTCTATACCCGTTCATGGCATTCAACATCCTCACATCTATTTTTGGCAGTCGCAACGATCGACTTCTCAAAACTTTTAATAGTCAAGTTGCACAAATCAACAGCCTCGAGTCTGTTTACGAAAAGTTGAGCGACGAGCAACTGCGTGCCAAAACCCATGAATTTAAAAATCGTGTAACCAACAGCGAAGATCTCAACAGTATTTTGCCCGACGCATTTGCAATGGTTCGTGAAGGCTCCAAGCGCGTCATGAAGATGCGCCATTTTGATGTGCAGTTAATCGGCGGTATTGCCTTGCATCAAGGAAAAATTGCAGAGATGCGCACGGGTGAAGGCAAAACACTCACTGCCACATTAGCTGTGTACCTCAATGCTTTGTCGGGCAAAGGTTTGCATGTGGTCACCGTCAACGATTACTTGGCCAATCGTGATGCTAAATGGATGGGGCGACTCTATAACTTTTTGGGATTAGAAGTGGGCGTTAATTTGCCCCAAATGTCACGCGAAGAAAAACAAGCCGCTTACAACGCAGATATCACTTACGGAACCAACAACGAATTTGGTTTTGATTATTTGCGCGACAACATGGTGTATGAAGCAAGGGATCGTGTTCAACGTCGATTGCATTACGCCATCGTTGACGAAGTCGATTCGATTTTGATTGACGAAGCGCGCACGCCACTCATTATTTCTGGACAAGCAGAAGATCACACCGATCTTTATTTGGCCATTAACAAAATCGTGCCGCAACTTACTTTGCAAGTTGGCGAAGCCGATCCACGCACGGGTGAAGGCGTAATTGTTGCAGGCGACTTTACGGTGGATGAAAAATCGCATCAGGTCTACATCACCGAGCAAGGGCACGTCAAAGCCGAACAAGTGCTGGCGCAAATTGGTTTATTGCCCGAAGGCGCATCTTTATACGACCCCGCTCACATCAGTTTAATGCACCACTTGCTGGCAGGTTTGCGTGCACATCATTTGTATCATCGCGATCAACACTATGTGAATCAAAACGGCGAAATTGTGATCGTCGATGAATTCACAGGCCGACTCATGTCGGGTCGTCGGTGGAGCGATGGTTTGCATCAAGCCGTTGAAGCCAAAGAGGGCGTCTCCATTCAGGCCGAAAACCAAACCATGGCCTCCATCACCTTTCAAAATTATTTCAGGTTGTATGGTAAATTGTCGGGCATGACCGGAACGGCCGATACCGAGGCTTACGAGTTTCAAGAAATTTATGGACTCGAGACCGTCATCATTCCTGCGAATAAGCCAAGCAAGCGTGAAGATCAACACGATCGAGTTTATAAAACAGCAGACGAAAAATATAAAGCCGCAATCCAAGACATTCGAGAGTGTTATGAAAGAGGCCAGCCTGTTTTGGTTGGTACATCTTCGATTGAAAATTCCGAATTGATTTCGGACTTGCTCACCCAAGCCAAATTGCCACACCAAGTGCTCAATGCCAAACAGCACGCCAAAGAGGCCAACATTGTTGCACAAGCGGGAGCGGCCAAGTCCGTAACGATTGCCACCAACATGGCGGGCCGTGGCACCGACATTGTTCTCGGTGGTAATGTAGAAAAAACGATCACCGAACTTGCAGCAGATGCAAGCGTTGAAGAAAAATCAAAGCAACAAAAAATAGACGCGTTGCGAATTCAGTGGATGAAGGATCACGACTTTGTTAAGTCGCAAGGCGGGTTGCGCATCATCGCAACCGAAAGACACGAATCGCGTCGCATTGACAACCAGTTGCGCGGCCGCTCAGGTCGACAAGGCGATCCAGGTTCGTCGCGTTTTTATTTGAGTTTGGATGATCCGTTGATGCGCATTTTTGCGGGCGATCGCGTGCGCGCGATCATGGACAGACTCAATATGCCAGAGGGTGAAGCGATCGAGGCGGGTATGGTCACGCGCAGTATTGAAAGTGCGCAACGCAAAGTGGAGGCGCGCAATTTTGATATTCGCAAACAATTGTTGGAATATGATGATGTATCTAACGATCAACGCAAAGTGATTTACCAACAGCGCAATGACATTTTAGACTCCAACGATTTAACCGCACAGATTGCTTCATTGCGCGAAGGTTGCTTTATCGATTTGGTGCGACAGTTTGTTCCCCAAGAGTCGGTAGAGGAGCAATGGGACTTGGCGGGTTTAGAAACAGCACTTAAGAGTGAATGGCAAATAGAGTTGCCTTTGGTTCAAACCGTTCAAAATTCTCAAGCCATCACCGATGAAGATATTTTAGAAAAAGTGTTAGAGACTGCGCACGTAACCTTCAACGCCAAACTTCAAAGAGCTGGTCTTGAGCAATTCATGCCTTTCATGCGCGTTGTCTTGTTACAAAGTATTGACTCGCATTGGCGCGAGCATTTGTCGGCACTCGACTATTTGCGTCAAGGTATTCATCTCAGAGGCTATGCACAAAAGCAACCCAAGCAAGAATACAAGCGCGAAGCTTTCGAATTGTTTGGTCAACTATTGGAGATGGTTAAAAACGAAGTGACGCGTTTATTAATAACAGTTCAAATTCAATCGGCAGAGCAAGTTCAGCAAGCCGCCGATGAGATGGAAGCGCGTGCAGAAAAAATTCAAAACGTCACATATACAGCCCCTAACGAAACAGGTGAGGCGCAAAGCATCACCGATCCAGACACGGTGGTGCAAGCTGTGGGTCGCAATGATCCTTGCCCATGTGGAAACGGTAAAAAATACAAGCAATGTCATGGAAGGCTCGCCTAATCATGGCCGTTCATCTGCTGCCACCCGTCCCATCCCAATTACACGCCATCGCAGGATTGCGAATGGGTATTGCGCAAGCGGGTGTTCGCAAAGCCAACAAAGACGACCTCACTGTTTTTTTATTGGATGAGGGTGCTATTGTCGAAGGTGTTTTTACTCGAAATCGGTTTTGTGCTGCACCTGTACAAATTTGCCATCAACATTTGAAATCGGCGCATGCTATTCGTGCGCTCGTGATCAATACAGGTAATGCCAATGCAGGTACGGGTGAAGACGGCCTTATGCGTGCCAATGCGGTGTGCATTGCCTTGGCTAGATTGCTCGATTGTTCACCCGAACAAATCTTGCCGTTTTCAACGGGCGTCATCATGGAAACATTGCCGCATGACCGCATCATGGCGGCGTTGCCCCACGCATTAGATCGTGCAACAGACGATCAATGGTCGCAGGCCGCTCACTCCATCATGACCACCGACACCGTTGCCAAAGCGTGTAGTCGTCAAATCAAAATCAATGGCGTCATCGTTAACATCACGGGCATTGCAAAAGGCGCTGGCATGATTCGTCCCAATATGGCGACGATGTTGAGCTTCATGGCCACCGACGCCAATATTGATGCTTCATTGATACATGCATTAGCCTACGAGTTAGCCGAAGGATCTTTCAATCGAATCACCATTGATGGCGATACATCCACCAACGATTCATTTATCGTGATGGCCACGCGTCAAGCCAAACATGCACCCATTACCTCGTGGCAATCCGCCGATGCGAAAGCATTAAAAAATGCTTTGATGGAAGTTGCACGTTGGTTGGCGCACGCGATTGTTCGCGATGGTGAGGGCGCAACTAAATTCATCACTGTGCAAGTCGATGGCGGAAAAAATTTAAAAGAATGCCAACAAGTGGCTTACGCGATTGCGCATTCACCCTTAGTCAAAACTGCGTTCTATGCAAGTGATCCAAACTTGGGACGTATACTCGCTGCTGTGGGTTATGCAGGAATTGACGATCTCGATCAAAGCAAAATCGATTTGTATTTGGACGATGTGCATGTGGCTCAACAGGGTGGACGTCACCCATCGTACAAAGAAGAAGATGGACAGCGCGTGATGAAGCAATCCGAAATCTTGGTGCGTGTGGTCTTGGGTCGGGGGCCTGCCACCGACACCGTATGGACTTGTGACTTCAGTCACGACTATGTATCTATCAACGCCGACTACCGCAATTAAAAAAATATGAATACACCCCTCGATCGTTTGCTCAGTCGTGTTGAAACATTGATTGATCGCATAGAAGGGGTTCTTCCACAACCCTTGGGTGCTCCCGATTGGAAAGCCAGTGTGGCGTATCGCTATCGCAAACGCTCAAGCGGACACGGTGTTTTAGAGCCCGTCAAAAATGTGGCCAATTTACAGTTGACTGATCTCAAAGAAATTGAACAACAAAAAGAAAAAATCCAGCGCAACACTGAGCAATTTGTCAAAGGATTGCCCGCCAACAATGTATTGCTAACGGGTGCGCGCGGAACAGGCAAATCTTCTCTCATCAAAGCCTGCCTCAACACCTACGCCAAGCAAGGTTTGCGTTTGATTGAAGTCGACAAAGATGACTTGGTCGATTTACCAGACATCATAGACGTGGTCAGCGCAAGACCCGAAAAATTTATTGTTTTTTGTGATGACCTCAGTTTTGAAGAAGGCGAGTCGGATTACAAAGCGCTCAAATCTATTTTGGATGGATCAGTTGCCGCAGCTACAGCCAATGTGTTGATTTATGCCACCAGCAATCGACGCCATTTGCTGCCCGAGTACATGAAAGAAAATTTGACCTACACGCACACCGATGATGGTGAGGTTCATCCAGGCGAAGTGGTAGAAGAAAAAATTTCTTTGTCTGAGCGATTTGGTTTATGGGTGAGTTTTTATCCATTCAGCCAAGAAGAGTATTTGATCATTGTTGCGCAATGGCTTCAGTCCATGGGCGCTAAAGTTGCACTCGATGACGTTCGCACACAAGCATTGCTATGGGCGCTTGAGCGTGGCTCTCGCAGTGGTCGTGTGGCCTATCAATTTGCACGCGATTATGTCGGGCAACACGCAAGCCACTGGTGAATGAATTCTTTAATTACTGAGTCTGACTCTGTGCGTGTTGCAGACGCACATCTAGAGCGCAACGCCAATCGACAACTCGTGCATGTTGCGGTCGGTATTTTGACTCAACCCGACTTATCTTTTTTACTCACCACTCGCCCCGAAGGAAAAGTTTATGCGGGCTATTGGGAATTTCCTGGCGGAAAACTAGAGTCTCAAGAAACGATTGAAGAGGCTTTGAGTCGCGAACTTCAAGAAGAGATTGGTATTGTTGTCGTTCAATCGCAGCGTTGGAAAACTCAAAAAATGGATTATCCGCACGCGTTGGTTCAATTGTATTTTTGTAAAGTGACGCAATGGACTGGTTCTTTACAAATGAAAGAAAGTCAACAATCCCGCTGGCAACAGTTACCCGTTGATGTTGCGCCCATATTGCCGGGTGCTTTGCCTGTATTAGATTGGCTGGCGCAAGAGCGCAAATAAAAAATTATTGCAATGTTGGGTTGCCAAGACCTTGTTCCGGGTCGGGTGGCGTAGGGTCTGGAACACGGTGCTGCTCGCTCGCCCACGCGCCAAAATCATTATTTTTGCAGCGATCCGAACAAAAGGGGCGATAAGGATTGGTTGACGCATAAAGAGAGTCGCCACCACAAGCAGGACATTTGACTGTGCGAGGTTTCAATTGCGGCATGATCAGCCACACAATTCCATTTCGAAACTAGTATCTTCTTTGACGTGTTGAAGATTACCGTCGTAATCGAGTCGCATCAATCGAACCCAAGCCATCATGCGGTTACCGCTGATTTCAGGAATCAAACCAGCGCTTGGATCCATAAAAACTCGCATCAATTGAAAACGCCCCTGCGGAAGATTTTGTTGGTATTGACCGTTTTGTGTCATCACGCGTTGGGGTGAACCGCCTTTGCGCATCAAGCGAAGCAAAAGATTAATCACGGCGTGTAGTGACCGAATGGGTTCGGCCCATCGCGCAATATTTTTTTGACGATCGCTCACAGTTCTGTGTTGCCAGTGATGGTAGGCGGGCAAATCAAAACTGCAGGTACCACCAGGAATAGAGGCGCGATTTCTTAAAGCGCTGAGCCATTCGTTGTCAGAGATGCAGTTGCTGATGCGACTGCCTTGAACGTTGAGGCCTTGGTAGCAAGTATTGATTTCATCTAAAACCGCATTGAGCACATCTTCAGATACAGAAGGGTTGCCACGATAAGATTGAAATTGCGATTTGTATCGATCTAATTCTTTAAACATCTCTGACTTGAGGTCAGAGCGACCACCAGCCTCAGCAATTTCAAAAAGCGTGACAAAAGCAAAGTGATGATCAACTGGGTCAGAGCGAGACGTTAGTGTCTCGAAGCGAAGAAGTAAATGCTCCAATCGCAAATAAGTGCGAACTCGTTCGTTGAGTGGTTGCTCGTAAAGAATCACAAATTTAATAATGGGTTGGTTTGTCGCCAGTTAGAATCATAACCGCATCTGCAAGGTTTTTTGGCTATATCCCTTTTAAAAAGTCAGGCTCATTGTGTCAACTTGCGCTTGGAGTTGGTTCAAACTCAGCCCCTCGTTATAAATGACCCAGTCCGCTACTGCCAATCGTTGAAGTCGACTAGCCTGCGTGGCGATGATGCTTTGCGCGGTTTCCCGACTGAGTTGGCTGCGTTGGATCACCCGTTGTATTTGAGTTTCTACTTGGCAATCAATCACCAGCACTCGATCCAAAATTTTGAGCCATCGCCCCGATTCCGCCAGCAAGGGAATGTCCAAAACAATAGTTTGAATGCCTTGGGACTCTGCATCAATCAAGGCGATACCAATTTGCTTGAGGATCATCGGGTGGAGGATATTTTCTAGCGTGGACTTTGCATTGGGATCTTTAAAAACCAATTCACGCATGGCGTTGCGGTCCAAAGAATTCACATGAGTAATGAATGGTGCTCCAAACTCTTGCCCAATTCGATCAATCGCGCCACCATTGGGACCAGTGAGGCTTCTTGAAATTGCATCGGAGTCGACCAAGGGATAGCCGAGTTGGGTTAAAAATTGCCCCACCGTGCTCTTGCCGCTGCCAATTCCGCCCGTGAGACCAATTTTTTGAATCGATAAAGCTTTCATGCGCCTAAGTCTAAGCCAAGTTGCGCGCCTTGAAATGACTTGACACAATTGAAAAATAGGCATGTATAAAGAAACAATCACGCCACCAATGAGCAGGCTCAAAAAAACAGCCAAGATCAGCTACATCCAACGGGTGAGAGACGTCAGGGCTTGAGCCAACTGTTCTTCTAGCAAGTGACGCTGGCTGATAGCAAGTTATCCAAAGAGCCCGATTCCTCGCCCGTTGCAATCATTTGTACCAGGTTAGGTGGAAATAATCGCTGGGCAGGCACCGCATATCTAGTGTTAATAGGAAATGGGTTTGACAGTGCCGCCGCCAAGCTACTGCCAGACAAATGGCACATCATCAACTTTACTAGACAGTCGATTTGAACTTTTTTTTGAATCTCTTAATGGTGGCGGTACTTGGTGGAACGTGATCATCAAAACAGTGTCGAGCACTCTAAGTATTCTTGAGGGGTTTTTAGACTGGTACAAAGCTAAAGTAATTTTCTATCTCGCCAGTTTAATCGAGGCACCTCTCACCGACGGAAATTGGATAGCGATGCAAGCCAAAATCGACGGCTAGTTTGTTGAAGGTAAAAAAGTACTTTTAGTTGCACACTCTCAAGGAAATTTATTTATGAATACCGCTTACAAACGTACGCTGAGAAAAGTGTCGGCTAATTCTGTCAAGGTGGTTCATGTTGCACCCGCTTCTCCTATGCGGTTTGGCCCGCACGCGTTAGCCAATCTGGATTTTGTGATCAATGCACTGCGTTTGGTTGGAACGGTTCCGAGCGATACCTACACCATTGTTGGCTTTTTATCGCGCTTGGTAGGTGCTAACGAAAAAAAAGATTATTTAGGTCATAGATTTTTAGAAATTTACCTCAACAAGACGCTAACCACATCGGCTCGAATCAAAAGCCACATCACTGAAGCACTCGATACATAGGTTCTCCACCCGTGAAGGCTTCATCAGGTTTTTCACAGCCACCTTAACGTGAGATGGGCCGGGTGACGTTGATTTGTACATCACTGAGCCCGATGCATCTCATGCTTATTACTCAGCCAGAAAAAGTATGGGCGGATATTTAGACTTTGACAATACGTCGACTTATGGTCCTGAGCATTACTATGCTTCTTGCAATCCTTCTTTGTTAAAAGTGGGAACTTAAAAATTTCAGTGGCCAACTATTCTGGAGCTTAATCACGCAAGGCAATGGTGCAAATTGTATCTTGGAGTGAGGGTGTTTTGGGTACCTTAACGGTTGAGTTGGGCTCTCCTACTCAAAACGTTTACGCTTATTATTTATTTAATATGGTGGTGAGCAAGGACAGCCGAAATGGAAAATCCAGTGTCGCGTTGGCTCACTAAATTATTAAGTCAATAATTTATGCAACTAGGTCGACACGAGAATGAGTGCGTGAAACCGTATTAGCATCGTAATAGGCAATGGTTTCAAAGCCTGAAGTAGTAATATTAACGGCAATATTATTGAGTGTCCTACTGAACATTGTTCCAGACGGCGTCCAATCGCTTTCTTTGCCATTCAAGTACAACTTGTCATTTCCGGATCCTGCATCAATTACTGCACTCGAGAAGCCTGCAAAAACCACGTCATTACCCGATCCGCCAGTTACGGTTGTAACGCTCGCTCGGCTTGATAGCCCCACGTTATTGAAATTAAAAAATGTTTGTTTGTTGGTGCCGCCAATTCCAGCGTTAAGGGTTGCAGGAAGAATATTGACAGAGCTAAATGCGTTGGGTCTTAAGTCAACAATATTTGCGGAGGACAATCCCGATAAATTCAAATTTAAACTTTGACCTTCGAGTGTTTGCACACCCATCCACGACGGCGTGAAGGAAGTCGTTTGGTACGCGGCTAGCGGTACTTGATCCCCAGCAACACCATATAAGAATTGCAAAGCAGTGATATCTAATGGCATGTATGTTAGTGGGTTGATTGCTGTGCCGGAATAAGTAGAGCCTGCTTGTTTCCAATTGAATGAATCGCCTGGGTTGTTGTAAGACATAACTGTATTTCGTCTGTTGTCAACGTTTGCTGTTAGATAAGGGCCAACAGCACCGCCGCCGCCTGCGTTGTAATTGCCCGGGTGTTTGAGTCCCAAGGTATGACCAATTTCATGAATCAACGTTTCCCAGCCATAACCACCTTGCGTTAGATCGGCATTAGCTGCAGTTGAACTGCCCGAATTATTCAAAAATAAATTAACTGTACCCATTTTGGAATTAGATCCTGTTGCATATCCACTGCTGACATTTCCTTGGTTATTGGTGCCAAAATTAATATCGGCCGGACCAACTTCGTTTGATTCGACAAATTGAATATTGATCAGCGACGAAATATAAGCGAGGGCAGCCTGTACCCTTGTTTTTTGAATAGCAGTCATTTCTTGAAAGCCTACTTTGTCGTTGGGTGACTGTAGAGTGCTCGCGCTTGAAATAAATTTATATTTAATTTCATGCTTACTGCTGGAATCACTCAAAGCATAAACATCATCTGCGATTTGAGTCGTTGAGCCACCAGCGTTATTTCCATTTTGCATCCAGCGATTCGTTCCGCCGTACAGCAAGGCATTGATTTGACTACTTCCCGAATCTAAAAATACAGATTTATCAGAGTACTTTAAAAAATTCACACCACTGACTTGCGACAAATAATTAATATAAAGGCCTTTACCGTTATATTGCTGAATGCTGTAGGTGCCATCTGCATTGGAGATAGTTTTATACATGTTATAGGTGTCAACGGTCGGGCCATTGCCCCCGTTTAGTTTTGTTCCTGTGAGATTCAAAGTGATCGCAAAGCCTGAAAGTTTTTTCATCAGATCTTTTGTGATGACTTTGTACTGATCAGCACTTAACTCTAGGTTACGAGATGAACCGATTGATTTGACTGTCTTGATGACGGAATTTTTATCTTTTAGGCTTAATTCTGAAAGCGTTGTAGGGTTGATATTAGCGGCGTCAGCCAAAATACTGATACTTTTAACTCTCGGGTCATTCAAGCTGCTAAGCGCTTGAGTGATACTTGATTCAGCAATATTGATTGACTTAACTTTGCGTGAAATGCTTTCAGTGAGGGCGGCCATCTCTGTCCCCGTTAGGCTTAAAGAAATGCTGGCAACTTTACTGTTGTCAGATAGCGTTGTTAAGTCATCGATACTTGCTTCATTCACTGCCAATGTGTATTGGCCTGCATCAATTTTGCTCAAGGTCTCGGACGTAATAGTGGCAATATCTGCGCTTACATTTAATGCTGATTTGATGCCTGTTTGTTTAATATTTGCAATATGCGTTTTAATTAAGTCGAGCGATTGAATTTTATTTCCAATATTTGCACAACTATCTGAAATTGAAATGTTGTAGTCTGTTGGCGCAAACTTTGCAAATAAATTGCTAGCGGTCGTTGCTTGAGTTGCATTAAGAGTTAAATTTGCTGACGTATCCAGTTGCTTCACGCTTGTGAGCTTTTCGCCTAGGCCGATCAAGTAGTCAAATTTTGCGCTGATATTTTTTGCGCTGTCTTCAATTGATAGCGTGTAATCGTTGTTATTTACTTTAGATAAAAGACTTGAATAACTACCGAGTTGTGCCAAGCTCATCACAAAAGGAGTCTTATTATCAGCAGTGATGTTGATAGACTTTACTTTTGTGCCGAGTTTTTGAAGGGAGTCCAATTGTCCGTGTATTGTAGTAGCTGAATCTTTAATTGAAATCGATACAACTTTTCGGTCACTCAACACAGAATTCATTTGCGCTGTAGTTACATCTTTTAAATCTAAGGTGTAAATTCCACCTGTTATTTTTGCCAGCGTTGTGGTTGCTACTGCGTACTGTGACTGAGACACTACTAGGGGTGCTTTAACACCTGTTTGCACGATGGACGTGAGCTTTGTTTTTGCATTAAGTAGATCAAAGCTATTTGCAATATTCATACTGCTATCTGCAACAGTAAATTGCATTACATGAGAGTCAGAGTTAATGGTATTGATTCTTGAAACAGGTATGCCCGCGACGCTTAATTGATACAGATTTGTTATCTTTGCCAGCGTACTTTGTACGGTTGAAAATTGAGCATCTGTGATGTTGAGAGCTGTAGATGCTGAATCTGTTGCGCTCGAATCTTCAATGGTTGTGATTTTTGAGCCCAACGACACCAAGTTATTTAAATATTTATTGATATTCGCTGTTGTGTCGCGCACCGAAATGGGAGAGGCCTTGGGTGTTTTTATAAAGTAAGCCAAGGTCTCAGCAATTGTTTTGGGTTGTGTCACCACATCGTTGGATGCTTGTAAATTTGTATTCGCTTGTATTGAAGTTTGTGAAGTTTTGACGGTATTGTTTTTTTTAACGCTTGCAGGTGCAACTGCCGCAGGCGTGTTGATTTTTTGCACTGTGTTCAGTTTCAAAAGACTCGCCGGTTGACTTTGAACACTTAACATGGGTTTGAGGAGGTTTTGATGTGCTTGTTATTATTTCTAAGTTCAGATATCGACAGGTTTATGCGAAACTGAAGTCAAAAGGATATTTTTTACAAATTGAATGGATACATAAATATAAAAATTAAACCTTTAGAATTAATAACGGTAAAGAGTGTAAAGATGGATAAGCCGATACAAGGCTGGGCATTAGTTTTTTTACTGGACCCGAATGACGCGCCAACCGCTATCCATTTTGCGGAAGACAAATTTCCAAGAAAGATTTCTGGATTTCACTAAATAGTAAGAGAGCACTCGCAGGCTTTGGGCTTTTTTTGCATCGTCGCAAAAAATGCTATCGCCCACATCCATTGACTCTAATGTGGATGTGTTGTCGTGGGGTTTGATTCTTTTTAAATCAATGGGTTCGACGATCATAGGCGGCATTCTTCATTTCGTAGATGAAGAATCGACCCGTCACTCAATTTCTGAAGTCTTTGCTTAAGAACGACGCCCTAAAGAAAAATAAGCCAATTCAATTAAGGCTTTTTTGTATTCCGTATCTGGCAGCCAAGCAATATCAGCGATGGCGCGCTGAGCTTCATCTACTGCGCACTGACGTGTCACTTGCATCGCGCCTGTTTCTTGAATGATTTTGACGATGGCGGGTAGTTCATCGACCAATCCGCCTTCAATGGCTTTTTTAATCGTAGATGCTTGTTGTTCATTGCCGCGTTGCATGGCAACAATCAGTGGCAAGGTTATTTTTCCTTCACGCAAATCGTCGCCCAAATTTTTGCCCAACTCGTCGCTCTGCCCCTCATAGTCCAACACATCATCAATCACTTGAAAAGCCGTGCCGATGGCTTGTCCATAACTCGCACACGCCTCTTCAATGAGTTTGGAAGAACCTGCAAGTATGGCAGGTAAACGCGCGCTGGCTTCAAAAAGCTTGGCAGTTTTGGCGCGAATCACACGCAAATAATCAGCTTGGGTAATCGTTGCATTGTGCATGTTCATCAGTTGCAAAACTTCGCCCTCAGCGATGACGTTGGTGGCTTCAGACAAAATTTCCATCACCCGCATTTCTCCAGGCTCCAACATCATTTGAAATGCACGCGAATACAAAAAATCACCTACCAAAACACTGGCGGGATTTCCAAACGATGAATTGGCCGTTGCACGACCTCTGCGCAAAGTTGAATTGTCAACTACATCGTCGTGTAACAACGTGGCCGTGTGAATAAATTCAACAACCGCTGCCAAATGAGCCGCAAATGGGCCTTGGTAATTGAGTGCGCCTGCAATTAATAAAAGCAGCGAGGGACGCAAGCGCTTGCCGCCTGCCGAAATAATGTATTGGGTCACCGTGCCAACCAAGGGAACGGAAGAATCCAGTCTTTGTGCGATCAGTGCGTCGACTTGGTCCATTCCAGGAGCAATCAGGCTTAGAAAACGGGGGGGCAGGTCAGAAGATGTGAACAAAATAGGCTTCAAATTGGGTAATTTGAGACAGATTATAGGAAGTTCGGGCATCCAATACCAGATGATGGGCCTAGTTGGGTCGGCCATGTTAGAATATTTGGCTCTGCGGGAATCCGTCCGTAGACCCTCCCAAACATTTTTCTCAGAGGTTTCATATGTACGCGGTCATAAAAACCGGCGGCAAACAGTATCGTGTTGCTGCTGGTGAAAAAATTAAAGTAGAACAGATTGCTGCGGACGTAGGCCAGGAAATCGTGATTGACCAAGTGCTTGCTGTCGGTAACGGCGCCGAGCTCAAGGTCGGCACTCCCTTGGTGTCCGGTGCAACTGTCAAAGCCACCATCTTGGCTCACGGCAAGCACGATAAAGTGCGAATATTCAAAATGCGTCGTCGCAAGCACTATCAAAAACGCCAAGGGCATCGTCAGCAGTTCACAGAGCTGCAGATATCCTCTATAAACGCTTAAGGAGCAATCCAAATGGCACAAAAAAAAGGCGGCGGCTCAACGCGCAACGGACGTGATTCAAATCCCAAAATGTTGGGTGTGAAAGCCTTTGGTGGCGAACACATTACAGCAGGGGCAATCATTGTTCGTCAAAGAGGTACCAAGTTTCATCCTGGTACCAACGTTGGTATTGGCAAAGACCACACATTGTTTGCTCTGGTAGAAGGCCACGTGTCTTTCGCCATAAAGGGCTCACTCAATAAGCACATGGTTAACGTCACTCCCGTTTGAATTCATTAATCGTTCCCGACTCAAGCCCCGCTCGTCGGGGCTTTTTTCTTTAAGATACCCGTATGAAATTTGTTGACGAAGCTTATATAGACATTGCCGCAGGAGATGGCGGCAATGGCTGTGTCTCGTTTCGTCACGAAAAATACAAAGAGTTTGGCGGCCCCAACGGGGGAGATGGTGGACGCGGTGGTCATGTGTTTGCCGTAGCCGATAGCAGTCTCAATACATTGGTGGATTTTCGTTTTTCACGCCGACATGAAGCCAAACGCGGTGAGCACGGTATGGGCTCGGATATGTTTGGCGCAGCAGGCGACGACATCATTCTCAAAATGCCAGTGGGCACCGTCATCACCGACTCAGAAACAGGTCACGTGTTGTACGAATTACTCACGCCTGGTGAAATTCTCATGATTGCCAAAGGCGGCGATGGTGGATTTGGAAATATGCGTTTCAAAAGCGCGATCAATCGAGCCCCGCGGCAAAAAACACCAGGATGGCCTGGCGACAAAAAAAGTCTCAAGCTCGAACTCAAAGTATTGGCCGATGTCGGTTTGCTTGGCATGCCCAATGCAGGCAAGTCCACACTTATTTCTGCTATCTCCAATGCGCGTCCCAAAATTGCAGACTATCCCTTCACCACCTTGCATCCCAATTTAGGCGTTGTTCGTGTGGGTCCTGAACAAAGTTTTGTTGTTGCTGATGTACCAGGGCTCATCGAAGGCGCGGCAGAAGGAGCGGGATTGGGCCATCAATTTTTAAGACACTTGCAACGCACCCGCTTGCTGTTGCATTTGGTTGATTTAGCCCCTTTTGATGATGCCGATCCTGTTCAACAGGCCAAGGCTATCGTTGAAGAATTGCGCAAATACGACGACGAGTTGTACAACAAACCACGTTGGTTGGTGCTCAACAAATTAGACATGGTTGATTCAGATGAGCGCGCAGCAAAAGTTAAAGATTTTGTCAAGCGATTCAAATACAAAGGCCCTGTGTTTGAAATTTCTGCGCTGACACACGAAGGGTGCACGTCACTCACGCGCGAAGTATTCAAACATTTACATGCACAACATTTGTCAACACAAGAGCCCATCGATCCCGATCTGCGATTCATCGATTTAGCGGATCAATCTCAAAATACTTGATATGAGCGAACACAACGCATCCCATTTATTGCGACAGGCCAAACGCATTGTGGTCAAGGTGGGTTCGAGTTTGGTGACCAATGAAGGCAAGGGCTTAGACGAACAAGCCATCGGTGAATGGTGCCGTCAGTTGGCGCTGTTGGTCAAAGGCGATCACACGCAATCTGCGCGCGAAGTCATCATGGTTTCAAGTGGCGCGATTGCAGAAGGCATGAAGCGTTTAGGTTGGACCACCCGCCCCCATGAAATTCACGAATTGCAAGCGGCCGCTGCTGTTGGACAAATGGGCTTGGCTCAAATGTATGAAACCCAATTGAGACTCAATGGTTTGGGCAGCGCACAAGTGTTGCTCACGCACGCAGACTTGGCCGATCGCGAGCGCTATCTCAATGCGCGATCAACGCTTCTAACTTTGTTGCAACACGGAGTGATTCCTGTTATCAATGAAAACGATACAGTCGTTACCGATGAAATTAAATTTGGTGACAACGATACCTTGGGTGCGTTGGTAGCCAATTTAGTTGAAGCCGATGTACTCATTATTTTGACCGACCAAAAAGGTTTGTACACCGCAGATCCGCGCAAAGATACCAACGCGGCATTTGTTCATCAAGCTTTGGCGGGCGATCATGCTCTTGAAGACATGGCGGGCGGTTCAGGCTCATCGCTAGGTAAGGGAGGCATGATCACCAAAATATTAGCCGCCAAGCGTGCGGCGGGTTCTGGCGCCTCCACAGTTGTTGCATGGGGCAGAGAAACAGATGTGTTGATTCGACTCGCCAATGGTGAATCGATTGGTACTTTATTAGTGGCACCCACACACAAACAGCAAGCGCGCAAACAATGGATGGCCGATCATTTGCAATTGCGTGGCTCCATCGAAATAGACAATGGTGCAGTTAAAAAATTACGCGACGAAGGAAAAAGTTTATTGCCCATTGGCATGGTGTCTGTACAAGGCGACTTTTCTCGTGGCGATGTCATTGCAATATGTAATGTGCAAGGATTAGAAATCGCTCGTGGTTTGGCCAACTATGCAAGCGCAGAGGCCAAACTCATTTGTCGCAAACCATCAAGCGAATTTGAAAATCTGTTAGGCTTTACAGCTGAACCCGAAATGGTTCACCGCGACAATTTGGTTTTATCCAAATAAATTATTCGGAAGATACGCCCGATTGTGGATCGGGATCGAACACACCGCCTGGCGGCAACTCCATCTGGGGCTTACCCCCATGCCGCTCCATGTTTTGATCGGGTGTTTGACCATTACTTTTAAAAAAACGCGGCCTTGGCTCATAGCGAGGCAAATAACGTTCAAGCTCGGTGAGTGCCATTTCATAAACGCCACGTTTAAATTCGACCACTGAATCGAGCGGGACCCAATAATCATTCCAACGCCAAGCGTCAAATTCTGGATGATTGGTAGCGCGTAAATTAAGTTGCCAATCGTGCGCAACCAACTTGAGCAAAAACCAAATCTGTTTTTGACCTTTGTAATGGCCGCGCGCATCTTTGCGGATGTAGCGGTCAGGCACCTCATAGCGCAACCAATCACGGGTACGGGCCACAATTCGAACATGCTCCGGATGGAGTCCCACCTCTTCGTGCAGCTCTCTGTACATCGCTTGTTCGGGGGATTCCCCTCTGTCGATACCGCCTTGCGGAAACTGCCAACTGTGGGTTCGGATGCGTTTGCCCCAAAACACTTGATTTCTTTGGTTGAGCAAAATGATGCCGACGTTGGGCCGAAAGCCGTCCCTGTCAAGCATAATCAGACCTCAAATTTTTTAAACTTAGTCCATTATGCACACACTGTGCGGTCCCACAAGAGCATTGGCATTAGTTTTTCCCCTAACTTTGTTTTGAAAACGGTATGAAAGCATCTCAGTTCCTCATCTCCACCCTCAAAGAGGCGCCCGCTGACGCGGAAGTCGTGAGCCATCAACTTATGATGCGTGCAGGCATGATCAAACGTTTGGGTGCGGGTATTTACAACTACATGCCCATGGGTTTGCGCGTCATTCGCAAAGTCGAAGCCATTGTTCGAGAGGAAATGAACAAAGCGGGTGCGGTTGAATTGACCATGCCCGTCGTCCAACCCGCCGAGTTGTGGCAAGAAACAGGGCGCTTCGAAAAAATGGGCCCCGAACTGCTTCGTATCAAAGATCGACACGGTAGAGATTTTGTCGTGCAACCCACCAGCGAAGAAGTCATCACCGATATCGCTCGGCAAGAAATAAAAAGTTATAAGCAATTGCCCAAAAATTTGTATCAAATACAAACTAAGTTTAGAGACGAGCGTCGTCCTCGATTTGGTTTGATGCGTGGACGCGAATTCATTATGAAAGATGCGTACAGCTTTGACAAAGACGTCCTGAGCGCCAAAAAAAGTTATCAAGTGATGGCAGATGCGTATCGAAAAATATTTGATCGCTTTGGTCTCACGTATCGCGCAGTTGCTGCAGACAGCGGTGCCATTGGCGGTGATTTGAGCGAGGAGTTTCAGGTTATTGCGGCCACGGGTGAAGACGCGATTGTGTATTGCCCCAACAGCGATTACGCGGCCAATATGGAAAAAGCGCAGGCTTTGGAGCCCACGCCCTTGCAGGCTAAGCCTCAACAAGCACTCACGCTCACACCCACGCCGCAAAAAAGCACATGTGAAGATGTGGCAAAAATTTTGGACGTCCCACTTATTACAACCGTCAAATCATTGATTTTGGCAACCGATAGATTGAATGGAAAAGGCGAAATCGTTGCTTCAATCGTTTGGTTGTTATTGGTACGTGGCGATCACGACATGAACGAAGTCAAAGTGGGCAAGTTGCCAGGATTCGAGTCGGGTTTTCGATTTGCAACACTCACAGAGATCGATAAACATTTTGGATGCAAGCCAGGATACTTAGGACCTGTCAAGTTAATCGAACCGTTAAAAATTGTGGTTGACCGCGATGTCGCAGTGATGTGTGATTTTATTTGTGGCGCCAATCAAGTTGATTTTCATTACACAGGCGTTAACTGGGGCAGAGATTTGCCCGCGCCCGATCTCGTCGCAGATATTCGCAATGTGGTTGAAGGCGATTTGTCGCCCGATGGAAAAGGCCCCTTGGTGATTGAGCGCGGCATCGAAGTGGGACATGTTTTTTATTTGGGAACCAAATATTCTAAAGCCATGAGCGCCACTTTTTTAGATGAAACCGGCAAGCCCCAATTCATGGAGATGGGTTGCTACGGCATTGGTATCACGCGATTGCCTGCGGCAGCGATCGAACAAAATCACGATGAGCGCGGCATTATTTGGCCCGATGCGATTGCGCCTTTTACCTTGGTGTTGTGTCCTATCGGCATGGACCGCAGCGCCGAGGTTAAGTCCCTTGCCGAGCAGTTGTATCAGCAACTGTTGCAGGCGGGTGTGGATGTGTTACTGGACGATAGAGGCGAGAGGCCTGGCGCCATGTTTGCCGATTGGGAGTTGATTGGTGTTCCCCACCGCTTAGTGATTTCGGATCGCGGTATCAAAGAGGGTCAATTGGAATATCAACATCGACGCGACACAAGTGCTAGTAAAATTGCTGCGGCCAGTGCGTTTGATGAAGTGATGAAGCGTGTTGCGCATTCAAAATAAATTTCTATTGAAATATTGTTTTTTTAAAGCGTCGATGTGCGCGCTGATGTTGGTGCAAGCGTCGGCATTTGCTGGAGCACAAATCGAAGAAGCCTTGGCTGACTCGGTGCGCAGTGCATTGCACGCATCAATCGAAATGCCTGGCTCTTCCATCGTGGATTCAAGCGATTTTTTTTCAACACCCGCCTATCGACTGTGGTTTGAAAAAATAAAAATAAAGTTGGATGCAAACTTAGACAAACGAATCCCATCAGAGCGATTGCCCGAATGGCAATCTTTGCAACTCAGAGAAGAATTGCTTCAAATCGTTTGGTATGAAAGTCATCGTGCGGGCCTAGAGCCCTCTTTGGTATTGGCGATCATCAATGTAGAGAGCGGTTTTAGAAAATTTGCAGTGAGCTCCGCGGGCGCCCGTGGTTTGATGCAAGTGATGCCGTTTTGGGTCAAGGCTTTGAGTGACGTTCAAACCGCTGTACTTTTTCAAGCATCCACCAATGTGCGATTTGCTTGTGTGATTCTTCGACACTACCTGAATTTAGAAAACGGCGATTTAAGTTTTGCTTTGAGTCGTTACAACGGCTTGCGTGGACTATCCACTTATTCCCAAACCGTTTTAGCTGCGCAAAAAAATTGGCAATAAAAATTAATTTTTTTGAATCACTTGATTCAGTTCACCTGACTCAAACATTTCCATCATGATGTCGGAGCCGCCAACAAACTCTCCATTGACATAGAGTTGTGGAATCGTTGGCCAGTTGCTATAGGTTTTAATGCCTTGACGGATATCGGCGTCATCGAGCACATTAACGGTTTTTAATTCTTTAGTGTCAACACCACAGGCTTTGAGAATTTGGATGGCTCGCCCAGAGAAGCCACACATGGGAAAGCTTGCCGATCCCTTCATAAAGAGAACGATCTCGTTGTTCTTTACCAAGTCATCAATTCGTTGTTGTACGTCGCTCATGTCAGTCTCCCCAATTAGGTCGTCAAGTTAACGATTATTTCACTTTTTGCCAAACCCCGCCTGTACAACGGGTTATGCCCGCTAAATCACAGCGGCTTTGAATCTGAATAAAGCCATTGTATTCAAACAACTGCGCAACGTCCTGCGCTTGATCGTAGCCATGCTCAACAAGAAAAACGCCGCCAGCGCAGAGATGGCGGGGCGCTTGCTGACAAATTTCTCGTAAGTCATCCAAGCCATCAACGCCAGAAACCAGCGCGTTGAGCGGTTCGTGACGCAAGGCGAAAAGGTGTGTGTCCTTGCTTGCAATATAGGGTGGATTACAAACAATCAAATCAAAAAACTTTGAAGACAGCTGAGAAAACCAATTGCTTAGAACAAAATTAATGGAGATATTCAATTGATGGGCATTTTGCCTGGCAACATCAAGTGCATCAGAGCTTTGATCGGCGGCCGTCACCATCGATGATGGCACTTTGCTTTTGATCGCTAAGGCAATCGCGCCACTGCCTGTTCCCAAATCTAAAACGCGCGCTTGATCGAGATTCGAATCATTCAATACATCAAGGGCCCAGTCGACCAATGTTTCTGTGTCATCTCGAGGGTCGAGCACGCGCGCGTCAACCACTAAATCTAAACCATAAAAAGACTTGTGTCCTATCAAATAAGCAATGGGCTCTCCATCGATTCTGCGACGCATCAAATGTTGTAAAGCATCAGTTTGTGAATTACTTAATATAAACGCATCATTGGCAATCAACCACGATCTATCTTGATGCGTTCGCTCTAATGTGTGTAGCAACAAGAGTTGTGCATCGATTCTGGCCAGTCCTTGTAGGTGAGCCAGCGACAGCGCTTCAAAAACCGTCAAACAGCGCCTCCAATTTCAAGCTCTTCCAGTTGTTCGGCTTCTCGTGCGTGTCGCAAGGCTTGCAACAAGTCTTCTAAGTCACCTTCCATGATAATTAACAATTTGTACAAACTTAAATTGATGCGGTGATCGGAGAGTCGTCCTTGCGGAAAGTTGTAGGTTCGAATGCGATCGCTTCGGTCGCCACTGCCAATCAATCCTTTGCGTGTGGCCGCTTCTTTGGCGGCGCGCTCGGACCTGTCGCGTTCTTGCAATCGTGCAGCCAATACTTGCAAGGCGCGTGCTTTGTTGCGGTGTTGTGAGCGCTCGTCTTGACACTCAGCCACCAAGCCTGTGGGTAAATGCGTGATGCGAACCGCAGAATCGGTTTTGTTGATGTGTTGACCGCCCGCACCGCTGGCACGGTAAGTGTCAATTCTTAAATCAGAGGGATTGATTTGAACGGCTATCGCTTCATCGGGTTCAGGCATCACAGCCACCGTGCATGCACTGGTGTGAATTCTTCCTTGCGACTCAGTAGTGGGTATGCGTTGTACGCGATGACCACCCGATTCAAATCGTAACCAACCATACACCTCATCTCCATCAATGCGAAGAACAACTTCTTTGTAGCCGCCGATTTCACTGGGAGACTCACTCACCAGTTCGGTACGCCAACCGCGTTTTTCTGCATAGCGTGTATACATGCGTAACAAATCGCCAGCAAACAAAGCCGACTCATCGCCACCTGTGCCGGCACGAATTTCTAAAAATGCAGGACGCGCATCATCGGGATCCTTGGGTATCAACAAGCGTTGCAATTGTTCTTCGACTTGAACAATTTCTTGTTGTGCTTGCGCGATTTCATCTTGCGCCATGTTGCGAATATCAGGATCGTTGCTGTCATCATTCAACATCGATTGAGCAGCCTCAAGGTCCGTTTGACGGTTGAGCCATTGGTTGTAGCGTTCAGCAATCACCGCTACATCGGCGTGCTCGCGCGACAAGGCCATGAACTGCGTCATGTCGCGCATGATGTCTTCACGCGACAGTAAAAAGTCGAGTTCGTTTAAGCGTTGCAAATAGCGCTCGAGTTGAGCGCGTAAAAATGGTTTCATAATAAATGAGCAGCTAACGATTGCCGCGTAAAAAGAATTGTTCGATGGCTTGTCTGGCCAACTCGCGCGATTGCGGGTCACTGGCGTGTAACTCACTCATGGCACCGTGTAGCATTTTTTGGATGATAGATTTACTCATGGCTTCGAGTACGGATTCAATCGAGTCGCCCTTGGCAACCATTTTTTGTGCACGTTGCAATTCATGCACGCGCCATGCATCGGCTTGCGCATTGAGTTGTTGAATTAAAGGAACATCGCTGCGGTGATCGAGCCAATGCAAAAAGTTTTGCACGCCAGCATCAATAATGACTTCGGCTTGCGCCACAGCCGCTTGTCGATTGGCTTGACCCGTTTGAACCACTTGCGCCAATTCATCAACGGTATAGAGATAAATATTATCAAGCGGTTTGACTTCGGGTTCGATATCGCGCGGCACTGCCAAATCAACCATCAGCATCGGGCGTTGGCGACGTTTTTTGAGTGCTCGTTCAACGGCGCCCAATCCAACCAGTGGCAACGAAGACGCTGTGCAACTGATGACTGCATCAAACTCATGAAGCCGATCAGGTAAATCGGCCAATCGCATCACATTGGCGCCCCATTGACTGGCTAATTTTTCTGCGCGTTCAAGAGTTCGGTTGGCCACCGTCATGCTTTGCGGTGCTTTAGCAGCAAAGTGTGTGCCGCACAACTCAATCATTTCACCTGCGCCCACAAACAGCACGTGAATTTTTGAAAGTTCTTCAAACAATTGCGAGGCCAATCGAACGGTTGCAGCGGCCATGCTAATGGAATGCGCGCCAATTTCTGTTGATGTGCGAACTTGTTTGGCAATCGAAAATGATCGTTGAAACATTTGATGCAAGGTCACGCCCAATGCGCCGTTTTCGCGCGCAATGCGAACCGCATCTTTCATTTGACCTAATATTTGGGGCTCGCCCAAAACCATGGAGTCCAAGCCACTGGCCACACGAAATGCATGGCGCGCCACATGTGCGTCTTGCAAGGTGTATGTGTGTGCGCTGAGCGTTTGTGGTGAGACGCCACCCGACTGCGCCAACCAAGACATGGTTTGATCGAGCGCAAATTGATCTGCAGCACAATAAACTTCCGTGCGATTACAGGTTGATAAGATGGCAGCTTCTGTTTGCGAGCCAACTGTGTCACGCAAGCTAGAGAGCACAGGCGCAATTTGTTCAACAGCAAAGGCAAAGCGACCCCGCAGATCCAAGGGGGCTGTATTGTGATTGAGGCCTAAAGCCCAGACTGCCATTCTCAGATTATAAAATTAAGGCCATGGGAATTCTCGACATTCTATTTTCTATTCTTAACTTTGTCGCACCTGCTTGCGTCGTTTCTGCCATTGTCACAGGTGTTTCACCTTGGATTTGGCGTCAAAAACCGCTTTTGAACGGGTTTTGGCGTTGGTGGGTTAATGCAATGTGTTGCTCAGGGGTGCTGGTGGCGGGTCTTTATTTTTTTGGAAATGACGGAAAAATGCTCACCTATGGCTTGATGTTGGTGGTTTGCGCCACATGCCAGTGGGTATTAGCGCGCTCTAGGGTTCAATAAATCAACACGATCGGTGATGATGCCATCGGTTTTTAAATCCAACAAATGAGTGACTGCTTCGACTTCATTGACCGTATAGCTCAAGGCTTTCATGCCCGCTTGGTGCACGGATTCCACACGCAAAGCCGTCCACAATTTGTAATTGCAAATAATGGCTGAACATTCAAGTTGTAGGGCAACATCGATCCAATCATCGCGCATGACGTCTAACAATAAACCGCGATGCAAATGGGGGGCTGCATGCTGCGCGCTTTGAAGAGCTTCGATATCAAATGATGAGAGTAGTGGTTGTTGTGGATGCGATTGCCATAACTCAATCACCATTTGTGCAACGCGGCGGCCTGTTTCAGCACCTATTCCAGGCGTTGGTTTGATTTCAATATTCAAATCGCAGGTGTTAGTCATACAAAAATGCGCTAAATTTTTGAGCGTGGCTAAAGGTTCGCCTGCATAGGTGGGTGAATGCCAAGACCCAGCATCAAGTTGCGACAGTTCGGACCAATTGCAATTGCCACCGATTCCTTGCCCATTGGTGGTTCTCTCTAACGTAGCGTCGTGCAATAAAAAAATCACACCATCGGCAGATAACTTGGCGTCGCATTCAAACATGCGATAACCCATCGATGCGCCCAATCGAAAAGCGGACATGGTGTTTTCAGGTGCGAGTTTGCCTGCGCCTCGATGCGCAATCCATTGTGGATAAGGCCAATCGTTTGTCATGATGATGGATCCACGCGCAAACCCGTTGCAGCATCAAATCCATGCATATGCTGAGTTTGTGCAACTATTTTGAGTGATGTGCCAATCGCAGGAGGTGAGGTGACTTCATCGGTTCGAACAACCACAGGCTCTTTCCCAACAAATCCGTGAATCAATCTTTCGGCTCCCAACATTTCAAGTGCATCAACAACAAAGGTCCAACCGTTGGGATTATCAGGGCTCATGATTTTTAAATGCTCGGGCCGCGCACCCACAATCATTCCTGTTGCAACGCCAGGGGCTTCACGCAATAAATTCATCGGTGGCGAGCCCATAAAACCCGCAACAAAAATACTCGCTGGTTTTGCATAAACAACTTCGGGTGTGCCGATTTGTTCGACGACACCTGCATTCATCACCATCATGCGATCGGCCAATGTCATGGCTTCTACTTGATCGTGCGTCACAAACAGCGATGTGATTTTGAGACGACGATGCAGTTTTTGAATTTCAATGCGCGTTTGTGCGCGTAACTTTGCGTCCAAATTAGACAAAGGCTCATCAAACAAAAAAACTTGCGGCTGACGAACAATCGCGCGACCCATTGCCACACGTTGGCGTTGCCCGCCTGAGAGTTCGCGCGGTTTGCGATGGAGCAAATGTGCCAACTCTAAAATCGCAGCGGCGTCATTGACGCGATGTGTGATTTCAGCCTTGGGCATGCGCGCAATCTTTAAGCCATAGGCCATGTTGTCAAAAACTGTCATGTGGGGATAAAGCGCATAGTTTTGAAACACCATGGCGATATCGCGTTGCGCAGGCTCTAATTGATTCACAACTCGCCCACCAATCAAAATTTCACCAAGGGTCACTTCTTCTAAACCCGCGACCATTCGTAATAGCGTTGACTTGCCGCAACCCGACGGCCCCACAATCACCAAAAATTCACCGTCGCCAATGCTTGCATCAATACCGTACAAAACCTTGACCGCTTGAGCGCCTTGTCCGTAATGTTTGGTGAGTTGTTTAAATTCAATTGCTGCCATGATTATTTTTCGGTATCAACCAAACCTTTCACAAACCATTTTTGCATCAGCATCACCACCAATGCAGGTGGAATCATCGCAAGCATCGCTGTAGCCATCACCATGTGCCATTCGGTTTGAGCGTCGCCCCCCGAAATCATTCGCTTGATGCCAATAACAACGGGATACATGTTTTCATTGGTCGTGACCAACAAGGGCCACAGATACTGATTCCATCCGTAAATAAATTGAATCACAAACAATGCGGCCATACTAGTGGCCGATAAAGGAACGAGGACATCTTTAAAAAATAAAAGCGGTCCCGCGCCATCCATGCGCGAAGCCTCTAGCAACTCATCGGGAACAGTCAAGAAAAATTGACGGAATAAAAAAGTAGCTGTTGCAGAAGCAATCAACGGAACTGTTAGCCCTGCAAAACTGTTGAGCATTCCAAAATCAGACACCACTTTATAGGTGGGGCCAATGCGAACTTCAACGGGCAACATCAACGTAATAAAAATAGCCCAAAAAACTGTCATGCGAAAACGAAATCTAAAATAAACAATTGCAAATGCCGAAAGCATCGAGATACTGATTTTTCCAATTGCAATCACCAAGGCACAAATCAAACTCACCCACATCATTCGCCCCACAGGCGCTGTGGACCCCATGCCCATGCGATCGCCCCATAAAGCGGCGCTGTAGTTATTCAAAAGTTGATCGCCAGGCAACAGCGACATGGGAACGCGCACCACTTCATCCATGGTGTGAGTCGAGGCAATAAAAGTCACATAAACAGGAAACGCAACAACCACAACACCGATGATTAACACCGCATGCGAAATAAAATCTAACCAGCGATTGCGCTCGATCATGATCAGTAGTTCACTTTCTTTTCAACATATCTAAATTGAACTACCGTGAGAGAGATCACAATCACCATCAACACCACCGATTGTGCAGCAGAGCCTCCAAGGTCTAAAGCTTTAAAGCCATCAAAATAAACTTTGTAAACCAAAATGGCGGTGTCTTTGCCGGGCCCACCTTTGGTCGCTGCATCAATAATTCCAAAGGTATCAAAAAAAGCATATACCACATTGAGCACCAACAAGAAAAAACTAGTTGGCGAGAGCAAAGGAAATTGAATCGTCCAAAAACGATGCCAAGGCCCAGCACCATCGATGGCCGCCGCTTCAATCAATGATTTGGGAATACTTTGTAAGCCCGCCAAAAAAAATAAAAAGTTATATGAAATTTGCTTCCAGACAGCGGCCATCACAACCAGTGCCATGGCGTGTTGACTGTTGAGCAATGCATTCCACTGAAAGCCCCATTGGTTGAGTGCGTAGGACACAACGCCAATTGATGGAGAAAATAAAAATAACCATACCACACCCGCCACCGCAGGAGCAACTGCATATGGCCAAATCAAAAGTGTTCGATAAAAAGTAGAGCCGCGCGTGACGCGATCGGCAAAATAAGCCAAGAGCATTGAAAGTGAAATGCCCATCACCGCCACCCAAATTGAAAATATCGCAGTGGTTTTGAACGATTCCAAATAAGTGTCATCATTCCATAAATTAACAAAATTTTCTAAACCCACCCATTCAACCGATGTACCAAACGCATCGGATTGTTGCAATGATTGAATCAGTGCTTGTGCGGCAGGCCAAAAAAAGAAAATAACAATAATGGTCGCCTGAGGTGCAATCAGCACCCAAGGCAACCAAGCATTGCGGTAAAAAACACGTTTTTCAGCAGACAAGGTTATTGATCACTTGCCTTGATTGGTTTTTTCAAATCGCTCAAGCAATTCATTACCATGTTTGATGATGCTATCGAGCGCTTCTTTGGCGGATTTTTTACCCGCCCACACTTGCTCTAACTCTTCATCTTCAATCGTGCGGATTTGCACATAGTTGCCTAAGCGAATGCCGCGAGATTTATCAGTGGTCTTGCGAATCATTTGATTGACGGCCGTATCTGTTCCCGGATTTTGTTTATAAAACCCTGATTGCTCAGTCAACTTGAACGCAGCCATGGTGATGGGTAGGTAGCCCGTGCGTTTATGACTTTCCGATTGCACCGTGGGGTTGGAGAGATAGTTAAAAAATGTTGCAACGCCTTTGTACTCTTCGGATTTTTTGCCAGACATCACCCACAAAGATGCGCCACCAATGACTGTGTTTTGTGGTGCGCCTATGACATCAGGATAGTAGGGCAATGTGGACAATCCAAAAGCAAATTTTGCGTTCTTTGCGACGTTGCCATAAAAGCCAGATGACGTGGTGATCATTGCACATTCACCCGATACAAAAGATGCTTCGGGTGTGTTGGCGCGGCCTTTGTAAACAAACAAACCTTGCTTAGCCATGTTGCCTAAATTTTCGATGTGACGCACATGCAAGGGCGCGTTCATCACCAAGCGTGCATTCAAGCCACGCATGCCATTGCCTTGCGTCGCCATTTCTGTGTTGTGCCATGTGGAGAAACTTTCTAATTGCGTCCAACCTTGCCAAGCAATGGTGAGGGGGCATTTGTGACCACTGGCTTTGAGTTTGGCTGCAGCTAAAGCGACTTCAGGCCAAGTTTCAGGTGGTTTTTCAGTTGAAACACCAGCCGCTTTAAAAGCATCTTTGTTGAAATAAAACACAGTGGTCGAGCTGTTAAATGGAAACGACAGCATTTGACCGTTGGGGGCTGTGTAATAACCTGCAACGGCTGGCACATAAACCGAAGGATCAAATTTATATCCTGCATCGGTCATGACTTTTCCAACAGGTACAACAACACCTTTGCTCGCCATCATGGTGGCGGTCCCCACTTCAAATACTTGCAAGATGTGGGGCGCATTTCCTGCGCGAAAGGCGGCGACCGCTCCCGTCATCGACTCGTCGTAAGAGCCTTTGTAAACGGGCGTTACTTTGTAATCTTTTTGGCTGGCATTAAAGTTTTTGGCCAAATCGTTAACCCATTCACCATTGACGGCGGTCATCGAGTGCCACCATTGAATTTCTATTTGCGCCTGCGCTGTGTGGACTGCGCCAAGAGCGAGGGCAATGCCAAGGCCCCAAACTTTTAAACCGTACTTCATGTGGATCTCCTGTAAAACTGCATTGTGTGGACTATTTGTGACAACGACTTTAACCTGTAGTACCCCTTAAGAGAAGCGGGTTTTCCACAGCAAGGGGCGAATAGGCCTTGGTTGTATTGGAGAAATGATGGTCTGCCATAATATATAAGAAATATTATGAATGCACCCACATCTCTCCATCCATTGCTAGCGGTCGCTGACAACGCGCCTCGACTTCGTGAAATTCCATACAACTACACGTCTTTTTCTGATCGTGAAATTGTTCTTCTCCTGCTGGGGCCCAATGCTTGGCATCTATTGGAGCAATTGCGACAAGAAAGAAGAACGGGCCGCTCTGCACGTATGCTTTACGAAGTGTTGGGCGATATTTGGGTGGTTCAACGCAACCCTTATTTGCAAGATGATTTATTAGACAACCCAGCGCGTCGAAAAATGTTGGTCGACGCATTGCACCATCGGCTTAATGAAGTCGACAAAAGACGAACACCCTCGCAAGATCTAGATCGCGACGATCGAGTCGGTCAATTACTCCAAAGCGCGCGCAAAGCAGTCAAAGATTTTGGTGACCATTTTGAAGTGGTCGATCAATTGCGTAAAAAAGCCAATAAACGTTTGCGCAAACACACGGCAAAAGACAACATTCAATTCGATGGCATGAGTCGAGTGTCTCACGTCACAGACGCCACCGATTGGCGCGTTGAATATCCATTCGTTGTTTTGTGTCCTGACACCGAAGTCGAAATGGCTTCATTGGTCAAAGCTTGTATCGAATTGGGTTTAACCATTGTTCCCCGTGGCGGTGGCACAGGATACACGGGTGGCTCAATTCCACTCACTTGGAAAAGCGCAGTCATCAATACTGAAAAGCTGGAAGCCATGACCGAAGTCGAAATGGTGAGTTTGCCAGGACTTGATCACGACGTGCCTACCATTTGGACCGAAGCGGGTGTGGTCACGCAACGTGTTGCAGACGCGGCAGAGCGAGCAGGTTTTGTATTTGCAGTCGACCCCACATCGGCAGAAGCTTCTTGCATCGGCGGCAATATTGCCATGAATGCAGGTGGCAAAAAAGCAGTTTTATGGGGAACGGCACTTGATAACCTCGCCAGTTGGCGCATGGTTACACCCGACGCGCAATGGCTCGAAGTCGTTCGCGTGGGTCATAACTTGGGCAAAATTCATGATGCACCCATGGCCAGTTTTGATTTGCATTATTTTCAAGCCGACGGAAAAACACCCATTCGCACCGAGCGATTAGACATACCAGGCCCATCGTTTAGAAAAACAGGTTTGGGCAAAGACGTCACCGACAAATTTTTAAGCGGATTGCCGGGCATTCAAAAAGAAGGATGTGATGGATTGATCACCAGCGCGCGTTGGATCGTGCATCGCATGCCGCAACACACACGCACGGTTTGTCTCGAATTTTTTGGACATGCACGTGACGCGGTTCCAAGCATTGTTGAAATCAAAGACTTTATGTTTGATCAAGCGAAAAGCACAAGCACCTTGCTTGCAGGCCTCGAACATTTGGACGATCGCTACCTCAAAGCTGTGGGCTACACCACCAAATCCAAACGCGGCGGTTTACCGCGAATGGTATTGATTGGAGACATTGCAGGCGACCATGCAGACGCAGTTGCAAATGCTACATCGCATGTGGTTCGTATAGCCAATTCACGCAGTGGCGAAGGATTCATTGCGGTCAATGCCGATGCACGCAAAAAATTCTGGCTTGATCGCAAACGAACAGCGGCCATCAGTCGTCACACCAACGCATTCAAAATCAATGAAGACGTCGTGATTCCATTGCCAAAAATGGCGCAGTACACGGACGGAATTGATCGCATCAATATTGAATTGTCATTGCGAAACAAAATTCAATTGTGCGACGCGCTCGATCAATTTTTAAAAAACGGACATTTGCCTTTGGGTAAAAGCGATGATTCGGGTGAAATTGCTTCGCCAGAGTTGTTGCAAGAGCGCGTGGATCAAGCTGTCGAAATCATTTCGCAAGTTAAATTGCAGTGGCAAAATTGGTTAAACCAAGTCGATGCTTTGTTCGATCAACTGCAAGAGCGAACATTGCGTCCAAGTTGGAAAACACAAATATTGGCACAATTGCAAAATATTTTTGGTGGTGCGGCATTCAACCCAATTCTTAAAGAATGCATTGCCGTGCATCAACGCATTCTCAAAGGTCGCGTTTGGATTGCACTTCATATGCACGCAGGTGATGGAAATGTGCACACCAACATTCCCGTCAATAGCGACGACTACGCCATGTTGCAATTGGCGCACGAGTCGGTGGCGCGCATCATGAAATTGGCCAGGTCCTTAGACGGTGTGATTTCTGGCGAGCATGGCATTGGTATCACCAAACTCGAATTCATGACCGACGAAGAACTCCAACCCTTTGCTGATTACAAATCACGCGTCGACCCCAATGGCCACTTCAACCAAGGCAAATTGCTGCGACCCAAAAAATCAGATTCCGCAGAACTGCGTGGCGCCGATTTAAGCCAAGCCTATACTCCGAGTTTTGGTTTGATGGGACACGAGTCCCTCATCATGCAACAATCCGATATTGGTGCAATTGCAGACTCCATCAAAGATTGTTTACGTTGCGGTAAATGCAAGCCCGTGTGCGCCACGCACGTTCCAAGGGCCAATTTGTTTTATAGTCCGCGCAACAAAATATTAGCCACCTCTTTATTGGTCGAGGCTTTTTTGTACGAAGAGCAAACCAGACGTGGCGTCTCCATAAAACATTGGCAAGAATTTGAAGACGTTGCCGATCACTGCACGGTTTGTCACAAGTGCGAATCTCCGTGCCCTGTCAAAATTGATTTTGGTGACGTCACCATGCACATGCGCAACTTATTGCGCAAGATGGGCAAAAAAACTTTTAGACCCGGTAATGCGGTGGCGATGTTGTTCCTTAATGCCACCAATCCCCAAACCATTAAGTTCATGCGCACAATCATGGTCGATGTGGGTTTTAAAGTGCAGCGTTGGGCCAATGATGTGTTGCGACAATTCACGCGCCCTCAAACACAATCACCCCCATCCACCATTGGCACGGCGCCCATCAAAGCACAAATCATTCACTTTGTGAATAAGAAAATGCCAGCGGGCTTGCCCAACAAAACCGCCCGTGCATTGCTCGATATCGAAGACTCCGATTACGTGCCTATAATTCGCAACCCGCAAACAACCACAACAGACTCCGAATCGGTGTTTTATTTTCCAGGTTGTGGCTCTGAGCGATTGTTCAGTCAAGTCGGTTTGGCTACTCAGGCCATGCTTTGGCATGCAGGTGTGCAAACTGTTTTGCCCCCAGGGTATTTGTGTTGCGGTTATCCGCAACGCGGTTCGGGTCAACAAGACAAGGCCGACAAAATCATCACCGATAACCGAGTGCTGTTTCATCGCGTGGCCAATACGCTCAATTATTTAGATATCAAAACAGTGGTGGTGAGTTGCGGTACGTGTTTCGATCAATTGCAAGGCTACAAGTTTGAAGATATTTTTCCAGGATGTCGAATCGTTGATATTCATGAATACTTGCTTGAAAAAGGCATCACACTCAATGCTGAGCAGGCGGGCAGTTATCTGTATCACGACCCATGTCACAGTCCCATGAAACAACAAGACCCTATGAAAACTGTCAAGGCCTTGGTGGGCGATCAAGTTCTCAAAAGCGAACGTTGTTGTGGAGAGTCCGGCACTTTGGGCGTCACGCGCCCCGACATCGCCACTCAAATTCGTTTTCGCAAAGAAGAAGAGTTAAAGAAAAACGAAATATCACTGCAACAGATGTCGGGGGATGCATCACCAAGCAAAGTCAAAATCCTCACCAGCTGCCCCAGTTGTTTGCAAGGGCTTTCACGCTATGGCAATGATTTACAAAACGGATTGTTAGAGGCTGATTACATCGTCGTCGAAATGGCCAAACATATATTAGGCGAGCAATGGCTGCCTAATTACGTCAAGGCCGCAAACAATGGTGGCATTGAGCGCGTTTTGGTTTAACAGAAAGAAAACTATGGCAGGCCTCAGCACAACCACTCCTACACCCACCGATATCACGGTTCACAGCCAGTCCAAAATTCTGGAGGTAAGTTTTTCGAATGGCGAAAACTATCGAATCCCATTTGAATTGATGCGTGTTTACAGTCCTTCTGCAGAAGTTCAAGGCCACGGCCCAGGACAAGAAGTTTTGCAAACAGGCAAGCGTGAAGTTCAACTTGTTGATCTGGCATCGGTTGGCAACTACGCGGTTCAACCCACATTTAGCGATGGTCACGACAGCGGAATTTTTTCTTGGGACTACTTGTATTTTTTGGGCTCACAACAAGATCAGTTGTGGGACGACTATCAAAAGCGTTTGCATAAAGCAGGTGTTCAACGCGATGACCCAATGATCACTGCCAGCGGTCCTTCTTGCTCAAGCCACTAAAGGTTGAAATGGCAGATACCCATTTCGGATTTCAAACCGTCGACGAACAAGACAAGGCGCGCCGTGTGCGCGGTGTCTTTGACGCAGTCGCGCCTAAATACGATGTGATGAATGACTTGATGTCGTTGGGTTTGCATCGAGCGTGGAAAGCGTATACGGTGATGGTGGCCGATGTGCGACTCGGTCATTATGTGTTGGATATCGCAGGCGGAACAGGTGATTTATCACTTGCATTTGCTAGCAAGGTGGGGCCAATGGGTCGGGTGGTACATACCGATATCAATGGCGAAATGCTCAAAACAGGGCGCGATCGATTGATCGATGCTGGTGTGATGCTCCCCACTATGGTTTGCGACGCCGAACAACTTCCATTTGAAAGCAATTCTTTCGATCGAGCCACTGTGGCCTTTGGATTGCGCAACATGACTCATAAAGATGCAGCCTTAAAAGAAATGTCTCGCGTTCTCAAGCCTAGTGGAAAACTCTTAGTGCTCGAATTCTCTAAGGTTATAAAACCCCTACAGTCAACATACGATTGGTATTCCTTTAATATTCTTCCAAAACTTGGCAAATGGGTTGCGGGCGATGAGGGTCCTTATCGCTATTTGGCCGAATCGATTCGGATGCACCCATCTCAAGAAGAGCTCAAAAACCTCATGCTTGACAATAGATTTCAACATGTAGATATTCACAACCTTGCACTTGGCGTTGTGGCTTTACATGTCGGCATCAAGTGCTAAATTTTTTGTTCATATTGCTATTGGAGGCTCATCGATGAAAATCGTTCATTATTTATTAGTTCTTGTTTTGGCTTTTACAAGTATTCATGCACAAGCGGCCAAGCGTTTAGGCGGTGGCGGATCCTCGGGTCAGCAATCACACAACGTCACGCAACGCGATGCGGGGCATGCCAATAAAGCACCTACACAACCTAATGCCACGCCCAAAGCAGCACCTCAACCCGCCGCACAACCCCAACGCAGACCATGGGGCGCCATGTTGGGCGGCCTTGCAGCTGGCCTAGGCTTGGCATGGTTGGCAAATTCCATGGGCTTTGGTGCAGAATTTGGGCAATTCTTAATGTTCGGACTCATTGCATTGGTCATCATGATGGTGATTGGTTACTTCATGCGTCGCCGTCAATCTCAGCAACCATCAAGCCCCTATGCATTTGAAGGGGCAGGCTCTCCACACAACCCAAGCACGCCATCACAATACAACCCCAAAAATGTGGGTAACGACGCATCGGCCAGACCATGGGAAAGCGCCAACACATCGTTCGATTCGTCTGAGCCGCCCACACGCGCTAATGCGCGCATTGGGTCCTCATTAATGGGTGGAAGTCAAAATTGGTTCATTCCTGCAGATTTTGACGTGCAAGGATTTGTTGAAAACGCAAAAAAGAATTTTGTAACTCTACAAGATGCATGGGATCGCTCTGATATTCAAAGTTTGCGCGCGATGATGACCGACGCTATGCTTCAAGAAATTCAAACCCAACTCAACGATCGCGAAAAAATTGCCATAGGTCCTCATAAAACCGAGGTTGTCATGCTTGAAGCCCAACTATTAGGCATTGAAGACTTGGGCACAGGTTATATGGCCAGCATTGAGTTCTCTGGTCTGATTCGCGAAGACCCCTCTGCTGGTCCAAGCCCATTCCGTGAGGTGTGGAACATGACCAAGCCCAAGGATGGCGCTTCAGGTTGGCTCGTTGCGGGCGTGCAAGCATTGCAATAAATCCAACTTTTTGCGCAGACCCTGCGCAGAATCGGTCAAAATCGGGGGGATTATGAATAACGAGTCCCCCTTCTCACTTTTTGCCAGCGATCTCAAAAACATTGCGATGGATATTCGGCCACCTGAATGCTTGATCAAAGACATTCAAGACAAACTTGTTCTCTTTCTCAATCATGTGTTGATACAAGAGCCTTTGGCTACCGAAAGAATGAAGCGCCACGGCAATGCGTGCGTGCATCTCAAATGGCGTCATCTCACTTGGTGTTTAAAGTTCACACCTGCAGGCCTTCTCAATACGGTTGATCCTGCAATAACGCCCGACTTGAGTATAGAACTTGCTGATGAATCGCCATTGGCCTTTTTAGAAAAAATCGTTCAAGGTCAAAAACCATCCATACAAATTGCAGGCGACGTGATGCTTGCAGCAGAAGTCAATTGGTTGATCGATCATGTTCGATGGGATGTTGAAGAAGATTTTTCGCGTTTATTTGGAGATGCTGTTGCACATCAAATTTTTTCAACATCACAACGTATCGTTGTAGCGCTCAGACAATTTGTTTCAAGTCGTTTTACAAAAAATGCGGCAGGTGCCTCCCTATGACGCGCATCTACCGAAGCATTTTTATTTTGTGGATTGTTTTTCGATTTGGATTAGATCAACTCGTTCTCTCCAACTTCAAGCAGCCCTGGCTCGTGCAATTTGCTAGCATTCTAAAATTTGGACGCAATCTTTCTGCACCGCGTGGTGAGCGATTGAGGCAAGCTTTAGAGCATCTCGGCCCCATATTCGTCAAGTTTGGACAAGTGCTAAGCACTCGCCGTGATTTATTGCCATCAGATATTGCAGACGAACTTGCCAAGTTGCAAGATCGTGTCCCACCTTTTGCTTCAGACATTGCAGTAGCTAGCATTGAAAAATCTTTTGGTCGATCGGTTGAGGATATTTTTGTGAGTTTCGAAAGAATGCCAGTGGCCAGTGCATCAATTGCGCAAGTTCATTTTGCGGTTCTCAAAACAAGCGATGGACGTCAACGCGAGGTCGCAGTCAAAGTACTCAGACCAGGCATGCTCAAGGTCATCGATAAAGACTTGAGCTTGATGCGAATGATGGCTACATGGCTTGAGCGTTTATCTGCCGATGGAAAACGACTCAAACCTCGCGAGGTGGTCGCCGAGTTTGACAAATATTTGCACGATGAACTTGACTTGGTTCGTGAGGCCGCGAATGCCGCTCAACTCAGGCGAAACATGGCGGGTCTCGACTTGGTACTCATTCCCGAGATGTATTGGGATTATTGCCACACTGATGTGATTGTCATGGAACGCATGAATGGCATCCCCATCAGTCACACCGATGAGCTCAAATCTGCAGGCGTTAACATCCCTAAATTAGCGCGTGATGGCGTGACTATTTTTTTTACGCAAGTCTTTAGAGACGGTTTTTTTCATGCAGATATGCATCCAGGCAACATTCAAGTCAGTGTTGATCCGCAAACATTTGGTCGTTATGTTTCTTTAGACTTTGGCATTGTGGGCACGCTCACCGAATTTGATAAAGAATATTTGGCGCAAAACTTCACCGCTTTTTTTAGACGCGATTACAAGCGTGTGGCGCAATTGCATGTTGAATCAGGATGGGTTCCTCCTCAAACGCGCGTTGACGAATTAGAGTCTGCAATACGCGCTGTGTGCGAGCCCTATTTCGATCGGCCACTTAAGGAAATTTCTTTGGGGATGGTGTTGATGCGCTTGTTTCAAACATCGAGACGCTTTCATGTTGAAATTCAACCGCAATTGGTATTGCTTCAAAAAACATTGCTCAATATAGAGGGATTGGGTCGTCAATTGGATCCCGATCTCGACTTGTGGAGCACGGCTAAACCGTTTTTAGAAAAATGGATGATGGAACAAGTGGGCCCCAAAAAACTTTGGGAGCAAATCAAATCAGAAGCGCCGCAATATGCCAAACTCATTCCTCAAATTCCACGCTTGTTGCACGACTATTTAAAAAATAAAGATCACCATCAACCGCAATTGCAAACACTCATCTCTGAGCAACGCAAAACACAAGCTATGCTTATTCGCATGATTTGGATGGGTGCAGGATTTGTGTTGGGCCTCATGGCCATGCAAATTTTTTCTTAAGATTTTTACTTCAGGAGTTCAACGTGCTTCTAACCCTTGTCGTTATTTATTTGTTGGTCACCATTGCGATTGGATTGATTGCTGCACGACGCGTCAAAAACAGTTCTGACTTTGCAATTGCAGGGCGACATTTACCACTGGCCATGATTGTGACGACCACATTTGCCACTTGGTTTGGCTCTGAAACTGTGTTGGGTATCCCCGCCAAATTTGTTAACAGCGGATTGGGTGGTGTGATTGAAGACCCATTTGGCGCAGGTTGTTGTTTGATATTGGTGGGTTCTTTTTTTGCGGCCAAACTCTACAAAATGTCGCTACTCACTATTAGTGATTACTACCGTGAACGTTACGGCTCAAAAGTTGAAATCATTTGTTCATTGATGATTATGGTGAGTTACTTGGGGTGGGTCTCTGCTCAAGTCACTGCACTTGGTTTGGTGTTTAATGTTTTGTCGGGCGGCGTCATCACCACGTCTTGGGGAATGCTCATTGGAGTCATTTCTATATTGGCTTACACCTTATTTGGCGGCATGTGGTCGGTGGCTGTCACCGATTTCATTCAAATGATTATTTTGGTGGTGGGCTTAAGCATCTTGGCCGTTTTTGCGGCTGATTTGGCGGGTGGCGCAGACAAAGTTGTCGCATTGGCCATCAGTAAAGATATGTTTAATTTTTGGCCTGAGCCCAATCTCAAAGATATTTTATTTTTTGTAGCTGCGGCCATCACTATTATGTTTGGCTCGATTCCTCAACAAGACGTCTTTCAACGCGTGATGTCTGCTAATACAGAAAAAGCGGCTACGCATGGCCCCGTCATCGGCGGAATTTGCTATATCTTGTTTGCCTTTGTGCCTATGTTTTTGGTTGTGAGTGCATTGATCATCATGCCCGAAAAAGCACAGTCACTAATTTCTGAAGATCCTCAAAAAGTATTGCCTACATTGGTCATTGAGCACATGCCATTTGTGATGCAGGTTTTATTTTTTGGTGCGCTTTTGTCAGCGATTAAATCATGTGCATCCGCTACATTGCTCGCGCCCAGTGTGACCTTTACTGAAAATATTTGGCGCCACCTCAGGCCATTTCAAAACGACAAGCAAGAACTCAAAGCCATGCGCATCACCGTTTTGGTATTCAGTGCAATTGTCCTCACATACGCCATCTTGATGCAAGGAACGCCCATTTACGAAATGGTCTCTGGTGCCTATCAAGTCACCTTGGTTGGGGCATTTATTCCGCTGGTCTTTGGCTTGTATTGGTCGCGCGCAACCACCCAAGGGGCGTTGCTCTCTATTATTTTTGGACTTCTGGCTTGGTTGATTTGCGTCATGACGCCCATCGGCGAGGAGTTTCCTGCGCAAATTGCAGGTATTTTGGCTGGGCTCGTCGCGATGCTGGGCGGATCTCTCTCCCCACAGTTGATTCAAAACCGTCACGAGGCGCATTACCGTTTGGCTGGGGGCTCGAGTTAATTTATCCCCCCTAGACTTGAAATAAGCCTGCCGGCCTATAATTGTTAGTTTTCTGTGCCTCAAGCCAGGTTTGCGCTTGATGGCTTTTTTCGGTTCTTTTTTTCATTCCATTGCCATGCCAATTTACGCTTACAAATGCGGGTCCTGTGGCCATGCTAAAGACGTCTTGCAAAAAATGTCCGACGATCCGCTCACCGATTGTCCCGCTTGTGGTCAATCTGCTTTTTCCAAACAACTGACAGCCCCTGGTTTTCAACTCAAAGGAACGGGTTGGTACGCAACCGATTTCAAATCAGGCGGAAATGCTGCAACTGCAACGGCCACTGATGACACACCCGCAACATCTGATGCATCCACTGCAACCCCCGCTTCCAGCGATGGCACTTCGTCTACTGCCTCAACAACTACAACAACCCCAACTACTACAGCAACAAACAGTGCCAGTGGTAGTTGCGGCACATCTTGCGCCGGTCACTAATTTTATCTTATTTATTTTATGCATATTAAAAAATATATATTGGCTGGACTATTGGTGTGGATGCCATTGGCCATCACCTTGTCGGTTCTCACATGGCTGATTGGTGCTATGGATTCCATACTGGCCAGTTTGCTACACGCCTTATCAAACATAGTCCCCGATCAATCTCAAAACTTGCTTTATCAGTTGGCACAAATTCATGGCTTGGGCGTTTTATTGGTATTTTTAGCGTTGGTACTGACGGGTGCTTTGGTCTCCAATGTGGCGGGTCGATGGTTGGTGCGGCAATGGGACAAAATTTTTGCCAACATACCCATCGTCAAATCCATCTACAACAGCGTCAAAAAAGTTTCAGATACGCTTTTTTCAAGCAACGGCAATGCATTTCGAAAAGCGGTGTTGGTGCAATATCCGCGTGTAGGTTCTTGGACCATTGGGTTTCAAACAGGAACGCCTCAAGGTGAAGTTGTCGATCATCTTCCAGGTGAATACATGAGCATTTATGTGCCAACCACACCCAACCCCACCAGCGGATTTTTTCTTCTCATGCCTTGTGCAGATGTCATCGAACTAAAGATGTCTGTGGACGAAGCGCTCACCTATGTCATTTCTATGGGTGCTGTGCCCCCCGATACTGTCAAAACTCCCAACTCCATTTCTTCATAACTTTATTTGAGACTCTCATGCCGATGCGAAGCCATTATTGCGGTCTAGTGACCGAAGCCCTCACAGGTCAATCTGTTTCTTTATGCGGATGGGTCAACCGTCGACGCGATCACGGTGGCGTGATCTTCATCGATTTACGCGATCGCGAAGGATCAGTGCAAATTGTTTGTGACCCCGATCGAGCCGACATGTTCAAAGTGGCCGAAGACCTGCGCAATGAATTTTGTGTGCAAGTCAAAGGACTCGTTCGTGCAAGACCTGAAGGCACCACCAACGACAATCTCACCAGTGGCAAGATCGAAGTACTGTGTCACGAATTGATCGTGCTCAATCCGTCTGTCACACCGCCTTTCCAAATTGACGATGAAAATTTATCCGAAACCACACGCTTAACGCATCGTGTTTTGGATTTGCGCAGACCTTACATGCAAAAAAATCTCATGCTGCGTTATCGCGTAGCCATGGAAGTGCGCAAATTTTTAGACACCAATGGATTCATTGATATCGAAACGCCCATGCTCACCAAGAGCACGCCCGAAGGCGCGCGCGATTACTTGGTCCCCAGTCGTGTTCATGACGGACAATTTTTCGCATTACCGCAATCGCCTCAGTTGTTTAAGCAGTTGCTCATGGTGGCAGGTTTTGATCGTTACTACCAAATCACCAAATGTTTTCGTGACGAAGATTTAAGAGCCGATAGACAACCCGAGTTTACACAAATTGATATTGAAACTTCTTTCCTTAAAGAAGAAGACATCAGAGCTTTGTTTCAAGACATGATCAAAGGTGTTTTCAAAACAGCATTGCAAGTAGAGTTAGGCGATTTTCCAGTGATGGCTTACAGCGAAGCCATGCATCGTTTTGGCTCAGACAAACCTGACCTGCGAGTCAAACTCGAATTCACAGAACTCACCGATATCATGGGCGACGTCGATTTCAAGGTATTTAGCGGCCCTGCTACAACCCCTGGTGGTCGCGTAGTGGCATTGCGCATTCCAGGTGGCGCCGATATGAGTCGCGGCGAAATCGATTCATATACCGAGTTCGTCAAAATTTATGGCGCCAAAGGTTTGGCTTGGATCAAGGTCAATGACGTCACAAAAGGACGCGACGGTTTGCAGTCGCCCATTGTCAAAAATATCCATGATAAAGCCATTGCGCAAGTGTTGTCTCGCACGCAAGCCCAAAACGGCGATTTGATTTTCTTTGGCGCAGACAAGGCCAAAATTGTGAACGACGCCATTGGTGGATTGCGTTTAAAAATTGGACACAGCGATTTTGCCAAGAAGAAAAATTTGTTCGAAGATCGATGGGCGCCGTTGTGGGTGGTTGATTTCCCCATGTTTGAATTTGACGAAGAAGCACAACGCTATACAGCCGTTCATCATCCCTTTACAGCACCCAAAGATGGTCATGAAGATTGGATGGTTACCGCACCCGAAAAATGCATCGCCAAAGGCTATGACATGGTGCTCAATGGTTGGGAAATTGGCGGCGGCTCAGTGCGTATACATCGCGCCGATGTTCAACAAAAAGTGTTTGATGCACTCAAAATCACACCCGAAGAGGCTCAGCTCAAATTTGGATTTTTACTCGACGCATTGCAATACGGCGCGCCTCCACACGGCGGCATTGCATTCGGTTTAGATCGCGTCATCACCTTGATGACAGGCGCAGATTCCATTCGCGACGTCATTGCATTTCCAAAAACGCAACGCGCGCAATGCTTGCTCACTCAAGCACCTAGTCCTGTTGATGAAAAACAATTGCGCGAACTGCATATTCGATTGAGAAACCTAGACGCAGTCAAAGCCAGTTAATTCTGATTACGCATTAACCCTCTGCAATCGTTGCCTGTATCAGACGGTTTTTCTATGCTTGTCCTTTTGTGGGCATTGCTTTATTCATTTCAAGAGGTTGTACTTTTGATTCGTAACAATGCAGATATGTCATCCAATGATTCAGGTACACGGGCGGTGATCATCATGGTCAAACTAGGTAATGAACTTAACATCACTTCTGCAAGCATGATTCAGATCCGCAATCAAACTGCTGTGCAGTTGCGTTCGGTGGTCGGTGGATTGAGCGGTCAACCCAGCGTCTTACCGCAAGGTGTCTACTATGGATTGAGTTCGGCGTATGTGGTGGCAGATGCCTCCTTAGAGCCCTCTGAGTCCTGTAAGGTCGACATCAGAGTAGCTAATAACGGCGAAGCATTTACCAAACGTTTTTCGTTTACAACAGGGTCGGCTGGAATGTTGGAGCAATAGCCCATAGCATGCGTAACATATACGGGTATGCAGTCTACTTTTAAAATTCCACAATCTGTTTTGGTCGTGATTTATACGCCCGAGTTGTATGCTCTGATTCTAAAAAGAATCGATATGCAAACTTGGCAAAGCGTCACAGGTTCCAAAAACTTTTTGGATGAGACTTACCAACACACAGCAGTCCGAGAAGTCTTTGAAGAAACAGGCCTCAATGAAAAACAAAAAGGCTTTCGCCTCGACGATTGGTATTTAGAAAATATTTATGATATTTATCCGCACTATCTTCATCGGTACGAACCTGGCGTCTATCAAAACGTCGAACATGTGTTTGGTTTGCAAATCGCGTATCAAGCACCCATTATATTGAGTCCCACAGAACATACGCACTACCAATGGTTGCCTTATCAAGAGGCCGCACAAGCCGTGTCTTCAGCATCCAATGCTGAAGCTCTTTTGATGTTGCCTCGCATGATTTCCAAATGACATCAGCAACAACAGAATCGTGGCAATTATTAAAAGGCAGCGATGACTACTTTCCATCATTGATCCAAAATTTTCAACAAGCTCAAAAGGAAATTTATTTAGAAACCTATATTTTTAATTTCGAAGCCAAAGGCGCACAAGTGGCGCAGGCGCTCTATGCTGCCGCAATGCGGGGCGTGCGTGTAAGAATTCTAGTAGATGGTTTGGGCACGCCAAGCATCCCTAACGATTGGACGGCGCGCTGGCAAGCGGCAGGCGTTGAATGTCGCATGTTTGATCCTGTGGGTTCGGGCAACATTTGGTTTCCCGGTCGTTGGCGACGCATGCATCGCAAACTTTGCGTGATTGACAAAAGAGTTGCGTTTTGCGGTGGCATTAATATTTTGGACGACTGGCATGACCCAATTGAAAATAAAATGATGCAGCATCCGCGATTAGATTATGCGGTTGCAATCAAAGGCCCTTTGGTCAAAGACATCCATCGAACCATGCAACAGCAATGGCAACGCATCAATATTGCGCACGATTTAAAAGGAACACAATTGCAATCGGTATTTGAGAAATTAAAAAAAGTAAATTTTAAATGGCGCAAAAGCGAAGGCAAGAATGCACATGCGGCTTTGATTTTGCGCGACAACATTAAGCATCGCAACAACATTGTGCGTGCGTATTTACACGCAATTGGTAATGCAAAAAAAGAAATCATCATAGCCAATGCTTACTTTTTCCCTTCAGAAAAAATTTTGCGCGCACTAAAACAAGCTGCGCGTCGAGGCGTGCGTATTCAATTGTTGTTGCAAGGCCATTATGAATACATCGTGCCTTATCGTGCAGCTAAATACATGTATTCGCAACTGATGAAAGAGGGCGTAGAAATATGGGAGTATCAAACGAGTTATTTGCACGCCAAGGTGGCCGTGATTGATTCAAGATGGACAACAGTCGGTTCATCCAACCTAGACCCTTTGAGTTTGTTGTTGGCCAAGGAAGCCAATGTGGTAACACAAGGCCCAGTTTTTGCAATCGAACTCAAAGAGAGCCTTCAATCGTGTATCCAATCAGGCGGCCAACGTATCGAGCATTCTGCGCATTTGAATCGGCCCTTGTGTCAGCGATGGTTGGATCAAATTTGCAACTATCTGCTGCGTTTGGCTATTTTGATATCGGGCAGGCGCTACAGGTGAATCCCCCTGCGGCCAACGGGCAATCCCTTGTTTGGGCAAGGCGTTTATTTGCCTGATACCATCTTAGTCATGTTGCAACAAGACTTACACCTATGAAATCAGAAGACCGCCAAGACGGAACACCAGTCTCCGTCAAAATTCGCGAGCGACTCCAACAGGCGCACAAACGGTTCCACTCCAACGACAATATTGCCGAATTTATTCAGCCAGGTGAGTTAGAAGAATTGCTCACAGAGGTTGAGCAAAAAATGAAGGGCGTTCTCGATAGCTTGGTCATCGACACCGACAACGACCACAACACGGGCGATACCGCTAAACGTGTAGCTAAGATGTATCTCAATGAAGTCTTTCGCGGCCGCTACACCACACAACCTGCCATCACCGAATTTCCAAATGCCGAGCACCTCAATGAATTGATGATCGTGGGGCCCATCACTGTACGCAGTGCATGCAGCCATCATTTTTGTCCTGTCATCGGAAAAATTTGGATTGGTATTTTGCCCAATGAACACACCAACGTCATCGGTCTATCCAAATACGCACGATTGGCAGAGTGGGTCATGGGTCGACCCCAAATTCAAGAAGAGGCTGTTGTGCAGTTGGCCGATCTCATTCAGGTCAAAACACAACCCGACGGTTTAGCCATCGTTATGGAAGCTACCCACTATTGCATGGCGTGGCGCGGTGTCAAAGACATGGATAGTCGTATGATTAACTCAGTCATGAGAGGCGCATTTCTCAAAGACCCCAACCTGCGTCGCGAATTTTTATCACTTCTTCCCAGAAAGGACTGATTCATGTTGGTTCGTTTGCTTTACGTCAGTCGTGCGGCTCATTCAGATCCCGCCAGTGCAACAGAATCTATTTTGTCAAGCGCTCGCATGCACAACTTAGCCAATGGCATCACGGGTATTCTTTGTTATGGTTCCAACATTTTTTTGCAAGCCATCGAAGGTGGACGCAATCAAGTCAACACTCTATACAGCCAAATTTTGCAAGATAAGCGACACAAAGATGTGGTGTTGTTGCATTATGAAGAAATCACAGAACGCAGGTTTGGCGGATGGACCATGGGTCAAGTCAATTTAGCAAAACTCAACACGTCGATTGTTCTGAAATATTCTGAAATGCCAGAGCTCGATCCTTACGCTGTATCGGGTACGGTTTCATTGGCCTTGCTCGAAGAGCTCATGGCCACCGCTTCCATCATCGGTCGCGCGTAACTGCTTCTCGTCAATGACTGCTTTGTTGGGTTGTGATTTCAGTAGCAGTCCAAAAACCAAAAAACCCATTGTTATGGCTTGGGGCTCAGAGTCGCGCAATGTGGTTCGCTTAGAGCGATTTCAATTCATCAATCGTTTAGAAGATTTTTCTTACGCATTGCAAACACCAGGTCCTTGGGTGGGCGGTTTTGATTTGCCATTTGGATTGCCGCGTGAATTAATTCAATCATTGGGATGGCCGTTGAAATGGATTGATTGCATGGCGCACTACAGCCAACTCACGCGACAACAAATCCGCGATCATTTTGCAAGCTTTTGCGACAGTAGGCCTGTAGGACAAAAATTTGCGCATAGACAAACCGATCGACCCGCAAGCTCAAGTCCATCGATGAAATGGGTCAACCCACCCGTTGCTTATATGTTGCACGCTGGCGTTCCATTGATGATCGAAGCGCGATTGCATTTTCCTGGTTTGCACGTTGGCGATAAAACGCGTGTTGCACTAGAGGCTTATCCAGGCATGTTGGCAAGACATTTTTTATCCAACCAAAGTTACAAGAGTGACGACCGCAAAAAACAAACGCAAGAGAGACTAATTGCAAGAAAAAATTTAATCCATGGATTAGAAAGTGGAATCCCACATTTAAATCTGAGACTCAAACTCAGCAATGCGCAGCGCGATACTTTGGTCGATGATCCCAAGGGAGATTTATTGGATGCGGTGTTATGTATGGTTCAGGCGGCATGGGCCGATCAACGCGCAGATCAAAATTATGGAATGCCCAGCAATATTGATTCTATAGAGGGCTGGATTGTGACCGCACCCCAATAAAGAGTTTTATTTGATTTGTCCTAAAGCAACCAAGGCATCTGCATCGGTGCGATAAATTTTTAAATAAGGGTCGGGGTTAAGGTGACCTGATTGGCGCAATACATTTTCAACGGGCAACTTCAGGCCGCTGATATGCAAAGTAATTTTTCTGTCGCTAAAAAGCTTAAATAACTTTGCAAAAATTTCAACGCCTGTTGCGTCAATTCGATTAATCGGCAATGCAAAAATGCAAACATGTAATACATCTTTGTGAAGTGCCAAATGTTCAGTGAGGTTTTTTTCAAGCACACTGGCCGCCGCAAAATCAAATTCTGCGTCCATGCGAATCGCATACAGATGAGGTGCCAAGGGAGGCAGAGTCCAAAGATGTCTGTCGCGCAAACTGCCATCAGGGTGCAATCCAATTTCAATGATGCGCGGATGAAGTCTGTGATGTAAAAAATGCATGAGTGTTAAAACAACGCCAACCAAAACGCCCCAATAAATAGCGGGTGCTGTGAGTAAAGTGGCTACAAATGTAATTCCTGCAGCCACCGTTTCTGTACGCGACACACGCCACAAGTGAAAAAATTGTTGGGGTTGAAACAAACCCAACACAGCAGAAATCACAATCGCTGATAACACCGCTCGTGGTACAAATTGCAATACAGGCATCAGCAATAAAAGCGAAAGTAAAACAAAAGCAACGCACGCAATCACGGCCCACCCACTTTGCGCACCTGCATACAGCATCAATGCCGATCGAGAAAACGAAGTGCCCGTTGGAAAGCTGCCACAAAATGCCGACGCCAACTTGGCCAGTCCTTGGGAAATCAAATCTTGATTGTCATCCCAGCGTTGACCGCTACGTTGACATTCAATTTTTGCGCTTGACGCTGTTTCTAAAAAACTCACCAGCGCAATCACCATGGCGGGCACAATCAATTGGATGAATACATCCACTTCAATCCAATGCGGCATATAAAAATGTGGCAATCCTGCAGGCATATTTCCCACCACTGCCGCTTTGTAATCGAGTACGTAACTTAAGCTTGCAGAAATTACAACCGTGAACATAATCGCAGGCCATTTGGGAATATATTTTTTGGCCAGCAATAAAAAAATCAAACTGGTGATTCCCCATGCCATTGGATTTTGTACAAATGGAAGATTAAAAAGAAAAGTTAATTCATCCCAAGATAAATGTTTGTAACCCAAAAGTGCGGGCACTTGCGATCCCATGATGAGCAAAGCAGCGGCTTGTGTAAACGCCATCAAAACAGGCGCGCTGATGAGATTGAGCAACCATCCCAAGCCACCCAAGCCCAAACACACCTGCAAGAGGCCAGACAAAATAGAAAGCCAAACCGCCAAGTTAACCCACTTCGATGAGCCTGGTTCTGCCATACCCATTAAAGACGCACTGATCAAGACGCAAGTAAGTGCTGCAGGTCCAATCGATAGTCTTGACGCACTGGCAAACAATGTGGCAATCAAAGCAGGCACAAGGCACGCATAAAGTCCTGTAACCAAAGGCATGTTGGCCAATCCCGCATACGCCACCGCTTGAGGCACCATCACGAGCGCAACAGAAATGCCTGCAACGATGTCTTTGCGCATCGATGCTTGATTGGGCTTCGCCCAATTTAAAAAAGGTAAATAATTCTGAATATTAAACATCAATTGTTTTGTGTAAATTGCACCTTGCATCGTACACAGACTTTCATTGGATGATAGAAGTCTCATTCTTTTCTTCAAAACAGCAGGTTGCAAATGCAAAAGAACCCGCTCCAATCCATCCTCAACGTAATCATTGTCGCACTCATGTTATTGAGTGGGCAAGTTACCTTCGCGCAGTCCAGTGCCCCTTCTTGGATGGGCATTGTGACCTATGTAACGGATGGCGACACGTTGTGGGTTCAGTCCATCGATCATTCAACATGGCATCGCCTTAGAATCTTGGGCATTGACGCCCCTGAAATTTGTCAACCGTGGGGATCTGAAGCCAGACAGACATTGACGGCTTTGGTTGCGGGGCGTCAATTAGAAATTATTGAATTCGGACAAGACGTGTATGGTCGGTGGTTGGGGCGCTTGCATATTGGATCCATCGACGTGGGTCAATGGCTGGTGGCGCAAGGTCACGCTTGGTCTTATCGCTATCTGAATCAATCAAGCCCTTACAAGCAACAAGAGTTGATTGCAAAAAATTTAAAACGCGGATCGTTTGCTTTATCTAAACCCAAAATACCGCAGAGTTTTAGAAAAAAATACGGATCATGTCGATTAAGGCATCAAGTGTGAGTTGCTGCACACCGTGCATTGAGGATCTTTTTTAATTTGTAACTCGGTCCAACTCAAACTTCTGCCGTCAAATAATTGCAATCGTCCCACCAGCGATGTGCCCAGATTTGTTAACAATTGAATGGCTTGAGTGGCTTGCAAACTGCCAATCACACCCACTAAAGGAGCCAACACGCCCATGGTTGCGCAACTCACTTCTTCGGGTGCGCGATCGGGCGGAAATAAACATGCATAACAAGGTGAGTCAGCAATTTGTGTATCAAAGCTGGTGAGTTGACCATCCAAGCGAATCACGGCACCACTCACCAAGGGTTTGCGGTTTTTTACACAAGCCCAATTGATATCGTGGCGAGTCGCAAAATTATCACAACAATCCACCACCACATCAACACCCGAAATTATTTTTTCAAGTAGCGTGCGATCAGCGCGTTGATCAATGCAAGTGATTTGGATATCAGGATTGAGAGCGAGCATTGCCCTTCGAGCAGACTCTGTTTTTAAAACACCAATTCGAGATGTGGTGTGCACAATTTGACGCTGTAAATTAGTCAGATCGACACGATCGTTGTCGATGAGGGTGATGTGACCAACACCAGAGGCAGTTAAATACATGGCAACGGGTGAACCCAAACCACCTGCGCCCACAATCAATACATGACTTTTTAAAAGCTGCTCTTGACCTTCATCGCCCAGTTCATTTAAAAGAATATGTCGCGAATAACGCAACAACTGGGCATCATTCAAAACCACTCACTCCTTTTTTTCGGCAGTGCGAACGGTTTGAGTTTTGCTGGCTTTGACGGGCAGGCCTTTGAGTTGATTGAGCGCTTGCTGAAGCGGAAAGTCTTCTGCGCTACCCAATTCGGGTGGTCGGCGTTCTGCCACAGGCTTTTTGGATTCCTCTTCTAAACGCTTGAGCGCTTCTTCGCGAGCTTTTTCACGCGCGGGATCTTTGACTTCATTGCCTTGACCGCTGCTCAAATGTTTTTCAAGATCGGCTTCGCGCGTTCTGAGCGCAGCAAATGGACTGCCCTCGGCGGTTTCATCCACCCATACTTCAGGAACAATTCCTTTGGCTTGAATCGATTTTCCACTGGGCGTGTAGTAGCGAGCCGTTGTGATTTTTAATGCTGTATCTGCACCCAATGGACGCACAGTTTGAACAGAGCCCTTGCCAAACGTTTGACTGCCCATCACGATCGCTCTTTTGTGATCTTGCAAGGCGCCCGCTACGATTTCACTGGCAGACGCAGAACCTTCATTAACCAAAACAACCATAGGGATTTTTTTGTAAATACCTTTGGTGTTGACGGTGAGTTGTTGAATAGGATCGGTGCTTCCTCTGCGCATATAAAACTCAGGCGCTGCTTTGTAAATAAATTTACTTTCAGACAATTGACCATTGGTCGACACCACCATCACATTTTCAGGGAGAAACGCAGCAGACACAGCAACCGCAGCATCGAGCAAACCACCCGGGTCATTGCGCAAATCCAAAACCAAACCTTTGAGATTGACGTCTTGCTTGTACAGCTCTTCAAGTTTGCGAGCCATGTCATCCACTGTTCGCTCTTGAAAATTCGATAAACGAATCCAGCCCCATCCTGGCTCCATCATTTTGCTTTTGACACTGACAGTTTTAATTTCTTCACGAATAATCGTGACAGGAAAACTGCGATTTTCTGATTTTCGTTGAATCGTTAAAACCACTTTGGTGCGGGGTTCGCCGCGCATCATCTTGACCGCATCATTCAAAGGCAAACCTTTGAGAGATTTGTCATCCACCTTGGTAATTAAATCGCCCGACTTAATGCCTGCGCGATCTGCAGGTGAGCCTTCAATAGGTGACACCACCTTGACGAAACCATCTTCTTGCGATATTTCAATACCTACACCAACAAAGCGCCCTGTGGTGCCTTCTCTAAATTCTTTAAAAGATTTTTTGTCAAAGTATTGTGAATGCGGATCAAGGTTTGCAACCATACCTGATATGGCGTCAGAGATTAATTTTTTGTCATCGGTTGTTTCAACATAGTCGCTTTTGATCATGCTAAAAACAGCTGCAAGTTGTTGTAACTCTTCGAGTGGCAACGTGGCCATGTTGCCACGCGCAACTGTTTGCAAAGAAAAAGTGGTGAGTGCACCCGCCAAGGCGCCAACGGTTAGCCAACCGGCAATTTTGAGTTTATGACCCATATCCCCATATCCAATCAAAAGTGAGCAAAGTTCAGCCGTCAATCCAGCTGTCAATATACAGCGATGTAACTATTTACGCTACCGCAAAACGCATTATCCCTTGCCTTGGGAGGTAACAGCTAAAGCCGCTTGGGCTGCCGCTTGCGCATCGCCCAAATAATAATGACAAATTGGGCGCAGTTGATCGTCCAATTCATAAACCAACGGTATACCGTTGGGGATATTGAGGCTCACGATATCAGCATCGTGAATTTGATCCAGATATTTAATCAGGGCACGAATCGAGTTGCCATGCGCCGCAACCAAAACCCGTCTACCGGCTTTAATCGCGACCGAGATTGACTCTTCCCAAAAAGGAATCACGCGTGCAACCGTGTCTTTAAGACACTCGGTAAGCGGGATTTGCTCTGGAGACAATTTGGCATAACGAGGGTCGCCGCGCTCGCATCGGGGGTCGGTGGACTCCAGAGCAGGAGGGGGCGTCTCGTAACTTCTGCGCCACTGCAAAACTTGGGCGTCCCCGTATTTTTTGACCATATCGGCCTTATTAAGGCCCTGCAAGGCGCCGTAATGCCGCTCATTGAGACGCCAAGCGTTCATCACAGGCAGCCAAGGCTTATCCATGCTATCTAAGCAGTGCCACAGAGTATGAATGGCTCTTTTGAGAACGCTCGTATAGGCCAAATCAAAGTCATACCCCTCAGCCTTGAGAAGTTGACCTGCTGCTTTGGCTTGTGCAATGCCAGTGGGTGTGAGGTCGACATCGGTCCAGCCGGTGAAGCGATTTTCTAAATTCCAGGTGGATTCGCCGTGACGAATCAAAACAAGCTTGTACATGATTGAAAAAACAAAAAATTGGGGACTATTGTGAACTAATTTCCAGAAGGCCTCCTACTGATTCTAAAATACGTTTTTCAAAACATCCCCAACGAAAGTCCCGCGTGAAATTTTTGATCGATAATTGGATGCTCATTAGCGTCGCCATTGCAACGGGCTTCTTGTTGTTTTTACCCACCCTCAAAGCCGCTGGCGCCTCTGGCATTAGCCCCAACGAAACAGTCATGATGATCAATCGCCAAAAGGCTGTTGTTATTGATGTTTGCTCACCCGAGGAGTTCGCTCAAGGACATATCACCGGCTCCAAAAATATTCCTGCCGACAAAATTACAGAGCAATTGGCCGTTGTGGTTTCTGACAAAGCCAAACCCATCGTGATGGTTTGTGCCTCAGGTGTACGCTCAAAGGTGGCCATGGTTAGCGCACAAAAACTTGGCTTTACACAAGTTCAATGCCTCAATGGAGGTCTTAAAGCTTGGAAAGAAGCCAATTTACCCGTCGAAAAAGTCTGACTTATTGAGAAAGTAGCCCATCATGCCCCCTATCAAAATGTATACAACGGCAGTCTGTCCCTATTGCGTGCGTGCCAAACAACTTTTGCACGCGCGCGGTGTAACTAGCATTGAAGAAGTACGCATCGATCAAGACCCTCAACAGCGCGAACACATGATGCAACTCACGGGGCGCAGAACGGTGCCACAAATATTCATCGGCGATCACCATGTGGGTGGTTGTGATGATTTGATGGCATTAGACAGTCAAGGGCGCCTCATGCCCATGCTTCAAGCCTCCTGAGATAATCTCCTTTTTTTTGAAAGCATTCCATGTCCGAAGAACAAGCGCCAGTTTTTCAAATTCAGCGCATCTATCTCAAAGACTTATCACTCGAGCAACCCAACTCACCTGGTATTCTGTTATCAACCGAGCAACCTGTGGTTGATATACAACTCGGCCTGGGTGCAGAGCGTGTGTCCGATGGCATCTATGAAGTTGCAGTAACGGCCACGGTCACAACAAAAATACAAGACAAAACTGTTTTTCTTGTTGAAGTCAAACAAGCAGGTATTTTTGAACTCCGACATATTCCAGAAGATCAGCTCTCTGTTGTTCTCGGTATTTCATGCCCACAAATTGTTTATCCATACCTCAGAGGTAATGTCTCCGATGTCATTCAACGAGCAGGATTTCCGCCCGTACATTTGGCTGAAATCAACTTCCAAGCCATGTATGAGCAGCAACAGGCTCAGCAAGGTCTAACTCAATAAATTTTTTAAACACAACATGCCACAGCCCATGCGCATAGCCATATTAGGAGCGGGCGCATGGGGTACAGCATTGGCATTACAGGCTTGCAAAAGACATCAAGTCACATTGTGGGCACGCAACCCCGAGCAAATCGCTCAAATGCAATCATTGCGCTCCAATACACGCTACCTACCCTCGTTTACTTTTCCTGATCAATTGCATTTAAGTCATGAGCCCATCGGCCAATGGCTTTCATCCATGCAATTGATTGTGATTGCAACGCCTACAACTGCATTGCGAGGCATATTGCAACAAGTATCGTCCCACGTCGGTCAATTGCCCGTTGCATGGTTGTGCAAAGGATTTGAATCTTCCAACCAATCTGCAACAGGCATCAGTTGCATGGCGCATGAAGTCCAACACCAAGTTTCACCGCCAATGCACGCTGGCGCCTTGAGCGGTCCCTCATTTGCACAAGAAGTTGCACAAGGATTGCCCACCGCCCTTGTTGCTGCCAGTGTTCATGCGTCCGTTCGAAGCGCATTGGTCGATGCGTTTCATGCAGACAATTTACGCATCTACACCAACGACGATTTAATTGGCGTAGAAGTTGGTGGTGCTGTCAAAAATGTATTGGCTATTGCAACTGGTTTGTGCGATGGTTTGCAATTGGGTATGAACGCACGTGCAGCTCTCATCACGCGTGGTCTTACAGAAATGACGCGCTTAGGCGTTGCCTTGGGTGCGCAGCCCGAAACGTTCATGGGGTTAAGCGGTTTGGGTGATTTAGTGCTGACAGCCACGGGAGATCTTTCACGCAATCGACAAGTCGGTCAAGGTTTAGCGCACGGCAAATCATTGGCGCAAGTTTTAAAAGATTTAGGCCATGTTGCCGAAGGCGTATCCAGCGCAAAAACAGTATTTCAAAGAGCCGAACAACTCAATATCGATATGCCGATTACGCAAAGCGTTGTTCAACTCTTAGATGGACAGCTGAGTGCTGCTCAAGCCGTTGCACTATTAATGGGTCGTCAATCCAAGTTAGAATAATAAATCAATCGGCAGGCGTATAAGCTAAGCGCACATAAATCGGTGCAAAAGCTTCTGCTTGTGTAATCTCAACCAAAGTTTCTTTGGCCAACTCAAGCAATGCAATAAAAGTGACCACCAAAACAGGTACGCCATAGTCGGGGTCAAATAAATTTTCAAACTCAATAAAACGTTGACCTTGTAATTTGCGCAACACCATACTCATGTGTTCGCGAACCGACAGTTCTTCCCGAGAAATTTTGTGATGTTGAATCAATTTGGCGCGCTTTAAAATATCAGACCAAGCCGCTTGCAACTCTAATGAATCAACTTGCGGAAAACGGGGTTGCAGTGCTTGTTCAATATACACTTGCGCACGCAAAAAATCTCTGCCGTATTGCGGTACTTCATTGAGGTGAACAGAAGCCAATTTAATTTGCTCGTATTCGAGCAAACGTCGCACCAACTCTGCACGGGGATCTTCTGCCTCTTCGCCCTCTGCCACTTTTTTGGGTGGCAGCAACATGCGAGATTTAATTTCGATGAGCATCGCCGCCATCAACAAATACTCAGCGGCTAATTCAAGATTATGAACACGAATTTCATCAACATAACTTAAATATTGGCGAGTGAGACCCGCCATCGGAATATCCAAAATATTAAAATTTTGTTTGCGAATGAGATAGAGCAATAAATCTAAAGGACCTTCAAACGCTTCCAAAAAAACTTGCAGCGCGTCTGGAGGAATATACAAATCGTGAGGCATTTTAAACAGCGGCTCACCATACAAGCGCGCCAAAGCCACTTGATCGATCACCAAGGGCATATCCGATAATTCGTGGCCACCGCTTGGTGTCTCTAAATCAAATACGGGATCACTCACGATTGGGTTTGATAGACGTAAGGTTTTTGAGCGACCTTGGATTTGGAAAATTCGTCTTGCACCTTGCTGTCTATGGGCTTATCCCACAACAATGCACGCCCATGACGTTGCTCGGCTTCGAGTGTTGGCTTGGCTTGCTTGAGGGACTCAATAAATTGGGTCACTTCGGAAGTGTAATTGGGGCGTTGAAAAATCGACATAAAAGTACTTTCTAGATGGGCTTATTCTACTTTGACTAAGGAGGGCTAGTGTGGAGACTGGGCCAGAGCAAGACCGGCCTCCCAATGGAGCAAAACATCGTCTTTAGACCCCAGTTGGAGCAAGCCCGCCCGATCAACCATCCCCAAGGGTTGTCGATTCAGGCCACACAGCACGCAACGCATGCCTTTTTTGTGGCAACTGTTGAGCAAATTGCGCAAAGCGTCCGCACCACTAGAGTCCAAATAAATCAGATGTGTCAAATCCACAACCAACAGTTGATCTGGCAAATCCATCTCTAATTGTTCAATCACTTGAACCGCAGCAAAAAACAATGCGCCATGCAATCGATGCGCTTGTGTGTGTGTATTCTTAATCACTGTGTCGCATCGAATCAAAGTACCCATTCGATAAATCAAGGTTAAACATGCGGTGGTTAAGCCAACGCCGACAGCCACTGTGAGATCAACCATCACTGTTAAAACAAAAACAGCAAGCAATGTAAATCGATAGGGTAGACGAAATTGTTGTAGATGAACAAATGCTCGCCACTCGCCCATGTTCCATGCAACAAAAATCAAAATAGCCGACAACGCACACAAAGGCACATCAAATGCCAACGGTGCGGCTACCCACACAATCAATAAAAGTATCAACGCGTGTGCCATGCCAGCAACGGGGCTTGTAGCGCCACTTTTTGCATTGGTCACTGTTCGAGCAATCGTGCCTGTTGCAGGCATACCGCCAAAAAAAGGCGTTACAAAATTAGCAATACCTTGCGCCATTAATTCTTGATTCGGATCATGTTTGTCATCAATCATTCCATCAGCAATGCGTGCACAAAGCAAAGATTCAATAGCGCCCAACAAGCTAATGGTAATCACAGGCATGAAGAGTTGCTGAGCGCTTTGCCAACTAAAAGAAGGCCATACCCATTGCGGAAACTCAGAGGGAATTCCGCCAAATTTCGATCCAATAGTTGCAATTTCCAAATGCAAAAACAAAGTTAAAAAAGTAGCCACGACCAATGCTAATATAGGGCCAGGAATGCTTGTGATGCGTTTAAAAATCGCAACCCGCGGCAACACAAATTGCCAAACAATCAATAGGATCAAACAAAAAACAGAAAGATAAACCGTGTTCAAACTGACGGTGTGCCAGTGGTCAATCACAGCATGGATCACACCTAAAAAATCTGCAGGCATGCGTTGTACATCCAGGCCCAAAAAATCTTTGATTTGTGAAGTGGCAATCAACACCGCGATGCCGTTGGTAAAACCAATCACAACCGACACAGGCATGAAGCGAATGAGGTTGCCGAATTTAAACAGCCCCATTAAAAATAACACAACACCTGACAGTGCTGTTGCAATAATTAAATATGCCACGCCATATTGCGCGACGATGCCATAAACAATCACAATAAAAGCGCCCGCTGGCCCGCCAATTTGAACGCGACTACCACCCAATAAAGAAATTAAAAACCCAGCAATGATGGCTGTAAAAATACCCGCTTCTGGTTTTAAGCCCGATGCAATCGCAAAGGCCATAGCCAAAGGTAGGGCCACCACACCCACTGTTGCGCCCGCACCCAAATCTTTTAAAAAACGCAACTGTGAATAGCCCTTGAGAGCTTCTAGGAGCTTGGGGCGAAACTGGGCCAGACGTGTCATCGGTATGTACTTTTTGTATTTGATGTGTATCTCAAGCATCTTATTAGCAACGAGAGCAAATAGCACCCCCTAATTAGAGTAATGAATTATTAAATATTACAAAAAATCAGATGCCGACTATAACGTAAATTATATTATTAATGTTTATATATTTGACTGAAAAATGAATTAATTTTAATTAATTTTTTGAAGTGTTTAAAGGATGGGAGAGTTGGAATGAGTGAGTGGGATCAGAGCAAATAGATGGATTTTGAGGAAAAAATCATACTTCCCATCATGCCTAAAAAGTCGAGGACTGTATCAAATAACTCAACGAGTGGTTGGGTGCCTACGCCTGTCAAGATCCATCTCACTCAAGCAAGCGCAGACAAGCAATCAAAAAATAAAAAGACAAAACTCGAACAAGAAAAAAATACCAAGCAAGCGGAAGAAGAGAGGTTGTTGAATGGATTGATATCAAGAGTAATCCTGATAAATGCGAATCCAATTTAAAAAAATGTATCTCTTGCGCATTGAAGGTTTTGTTTTTCAATCTTTTGACGATCAAAAACTATGTTCTCTCAAGTTTCAATCATTAGGATTGTTTTTTAGTGATTCAACTAAATTATGCGGCTATGCCTTTTCGGGTGACATTGGTCATTTAAACCACCCAAATTGTTACAAAATTTTTGTTCCTTCGTTGCAGTTGCTCAATCTTTTGGTTAATGGCACTGTGGATCCAAATAATCGAATTGAGTTTGGTGTGTTGCGTCAGTCCGAGACGCATTTATTTTTGAAGCATCCGCAAGTTACGTATTTATAATGATGGATATCTAAGGCAAACGAAGTGCCATGTTTGGTAAAACGCTCTTGGGTAAAGCAATGTTGTAAAGCTTGTAGTACAGGGAATGCTGGATGTAACGACTCATACAAAAGATGTCGGTCAGTTAATATTTGACGTCAATGGTGAATATGCAAACGATAATCTGCAAGATGGAAATTCATCCTTTTATTCAGCCTATCGGGATCGGTGCTTGGTTTATTTTTTGGCAAAACGAGAGATCAATAGTCGTGGCAAATTATTGAGATTTAATTTTTATGAAAAAACAAGGCAAGCTTTCTCTATTATGTGTGAATTGTTACCACAAGCCATCTCGTCCTCTGAATATGTGCGAAATTTACTCAATTGCTCGCTTCCTGAATTTAAAAAATCACCCTCAGACTCTGACGAAAGGGCGACTAGAAAACTGTGCAAGATTATGTTGTACTAGACTTTATTGGTAGACGTTGGATTTGAATTTGAGAGTCAGCGCTTAGAAGATAAATTAATTGCTTTGAGTTTTAAGAATCCATTTTGCCCCATGCTATTTCACCCGTTGCGCTTGGCTTCGTATCAGGCGGTGATAAGTTGCGCTCCACCTGCGCAGCGTCGAACATTTTATCAAATGGTTACTGAGATGAAGGTCTTTGCTAAATTTGTCATTACTCATTACATATATCAACGATCACAATTTAATGCGCAATGGCACTTTTATGTCTGCTAGTGATGAGATTGTTATGGCAAAATTTATTAACCCTGATTCTGGTGAGGGTCCTTTTATTTTGCGTGATTGTTAGCAATACCACTCACCATTTGCAGATGATTTTATTTCGTAAATCTTAAACTCATTAAGCGATGCTCAAACAGTGATTGTCGATTTAGGTGGCGCTAACGAACAAATCATTCGCTACTTTGCAAAAACTTTATCAGTTGCTGTTTTTGCAATGTAAGAAAATAAATTTGATTAATAATCAGATGACCAAGCAATTTATACAAATCTATTTTAAAGAGTTGCATATGATTTTTTCGCCCAATTCAGGAAACGTTATCGATGTTTACTCTCGTTTAGCAAAAGTAGGCGTCAAATTTAATATTGGTATTGTTTATTTGACTCAACCCCCATCAACTGTCAATCAAGACTTATTGGCGCTAACTGAAAATTTCTTTATTGGCCATTTATCGAGTTAAAGGGAAGTGGATATTCTAGCCAATGTCCAGCACGCATTTAAGGGGATGGAGTAGGACATGATGCGTAGTAGAACTCCTGGATAGATGCGGGTGTTGACTCTTGCTCATCGATACCCCATTTCGATTCAAACCAACGGATACACGGGTTTTTCCTGCGCGATTAAAGAATCTATTATGATGAACTGATGGATCGACCCACACTCACCACTGCTGTATACATGCGACGCGAACGCGTGCAAGGTGCGATGGCCAAATGGCAAGAGTGGCGATGGGTGTTACATGACGTGGTGATTCAAGAGGGTGAAGTGGCTTTGGGACCGCGTTTGATGCGTCAAACCGATGATGAGCAAATTTGGTTGCATGCGGGTTTTGAAGTGATTTTGTATAAGGACGACGCCGAAGGCTATTACCTCAATTCGTCTTCACCTGCGCCGTGTTGGTTTGTGTTGTGGCGCATGCAAGAGGAGCCCTGTGATGAGCAGCCCTTTGCATTGGCCATGCCAACCATGGTGTCTGTTAGTTACCATGACGCGGGTCGTTGGTTGGATGCGCAAGAAACGGTAGAGCAAGTGCCAGCCCCCGCAGAAATTGCACAATGGATGCAATCGTTTGCCGAGGAGCACATGGTGATTGAAACCAAAAAACGCAAACGCCCCGAGAGTTTCAAAGCCTTGCAAGATCGATTTGGCAATCCAGCCAAGGTGAGTACGGATAAAAAATATGGCCAATGATCCTTTTTTAAGTCGATGGTCCCGGCGCAAGCTGGCGTTGCTTGAAGGTTTGCCGGTTGAAGAGCCAACAAAAGAAGAGTCGATAAAAGTAGATTCAACAGAGCCTCTTGCAACTTCAACTTTGCAAAATCAAGCGTCTGTGGTTACACCTTTAAGCAACGCACAAGCACAAGAAACCTGTTCAAAGCCCACTCCTACATTAGAGGATGTGAATAAACTCACGAAAGAGTCCGATTACAGCGCTTTCATGTCGAGCAAGGTGTCCCCCGATGTCAAAAATGCAGCGATGAAAAAGTTATTTTCAGATCCGCATTTCAACGTGATGGATCGAAT